>Ga0209025_1004922_pt1 | contig 11227 bp, 8 predicted proteins | sample AraplaMF_Col_mLB_FD_184256 | JGI IMG/M metagenome (GOLD analysis project Ga0209025, IMG submission 184256) | Arabidopsis root microbial communities from the University of North Carolina, USA - plate scrape MF_Col_mLB (SPAdes) (version 2) | ecosystem: Host-associated > Plants > Roots > Endosphere ... | reverse complement strand
AAAGTACCACTGGCGTGGGTGGCGGTCAGGTTGAAGGTGTCCGTGCCGTTACCCGTGTTGGTCAGGGTATGCGGGTAGTACACCACGCTGCCGGGCGTCGCGTTCTGCGCGCCGCTGGATGCCAGGGTCAAGCTCGCGATCTGCTGCACCGTGGTCTGCACCACGTTGGAGGTCACCGTGCGCGTGATGCCCGATGCATCCGAGTAGGTGGCCGAAGCCTGGTTGCTGATCGACGTGCCGGCGGGGGGCGGCGCGGCGTGCGCGGCCATACCGGCCATCATCAGCGCGAAGGCAACGAACAAACCCACAATCCAGTGGGTGAAGAAGTGCGGCAGCCCTAAGGGCCGCGGACTCGAGGGGTTGGCATACATGGGTTTTACTCCTGACTACAAGACAACGGTGGATCTACAGACAACTAACAACAGAAACTGGGAGGGGCGCTGCGGATGAATCCGGCCGCCATCAGGGTTTGGCCGCCGAGACGACCGCCGGCGCATCGATGCTCACGCGCAGGCTGACCACCGAGGTGGCGCCGGCGGGCAGATTGCCGATCTCCCAGCGCAGCGCGCGGTAGTCGGCCAGGGGCACGGGCTCCTTGCGCATGCTGCCGTCGGCCTGCTTGACCATGCGGGTCAAAGGCATGGGAGCAAAAGTGCTGCCATCCGTGGAGGCTTGGGCGGGGGCGGGCTGCTCACTGGCGGCGATGAAAGTGGTACCCGGGGGCACCGGCACGGTGGCCAGCAGCTTGCCGGCCGCGGCGGTGCCGGTGTTGCGGTAGGTGGCGCTGTACTGCAGCACGTCGCCCGGCTTGCCGTCGCCGGCTGGCTTGAGCACCGGCTTGCCGGCCACCATGTCGACGCGTTGAGCCAGCAGCTGGGAAGTCACCGGCGAGGCTTGCGCCATGACCACTTGGCCCAGGGCCAGGCCGGCGGCGAAGATACAAAATTTCAGAACTGCTTTCATGGTTCTCATCCTTTTCGTTACAGATCGGCTGGCAAGGGCGCCTGTGAGCTGGATTCCAGGACGGGCGCGGCCTGTATGCGTCTACAGGTCTTGTGGCGTAACTTTATGTTACCGATTGCGCTTTTTTAGCGCGACTACTTCACGCTTTGCCAAAAAACAAACCAAAAACTCGGACATCCGTGAGAAAACTCGCGGAACCAGGCCAAGTTTGGCCCATTTCTGTGACTGATTGTAATTTTTCAAATTACCAACTTACCAGTTGTCACAACTCTTCGGACACTATTTCCGTGAAAAATTCCCATAAAACAGACATAAAGCGGGGATTCACCTAGGGATTTGGGGTCTTAGCCTGTTACAAGCCAGCAGGGGTCGGTGTTACAGATTTGGGCTAGCCATCGGGTCTGCCCCCGGGGACACCGCCCAGCCGGAGCCCTCGCCCGGACCGGGAGCCCCCAGCGGGCAGCCGGCTTCGCAGGACGGAAAGCAAGAGGGCAAACCTACCGGAGCAAGGCCCGGCCCCAAATGGCTCAAAATATCCCCATGCCCACCCCAGCCCCTTCCCGCCATTGGTCCAGCCTCAAAACCCCGGATTTCGCCCGCCTGGACCTGGCCCGCTGCATCGCGGTCCTGCCTGTGGCGGCGACGGAACAGCATGGCCCGCACCTGCCGCTGAACGTAGATGCAACCCTGGTGGATGGCGTGGTGGAAGCGGCCCTGCCGCACCTGCCGCCCACGCAGCCGGTGCTGTTCCTGCCCACGCAGGCCGTGGGCTTCAGCCCCGAGCACACCCGCTTTGCCGGCACGCTCACGCTCAAGGCCGAAACGGTGATACGCCTCTGGACGGAACTGGCTGAGTCGGTGGCGCAGGCGGGTGTCAAAAAGCTGGTGCTGCTCAATTCACACGGCGGCCAGGTTGGGCTGCTTGACGTGGTGGCGCGTGACCTGCGGGCCCGCCTGGGCATGCTGGTCTACAGCGTGAACTGGTTCAACCTGCCGCTCACGGCTGAAGACGGCAGCCCGGTGAACGATTTGTTCAGCGCCGAGGAGCACCGCTTCGGCATCCACGCCGGCGAGATCGAAACATCCATGATGCTGGCGCTCAAACCGGAGCAGGTGGACATGGCGAAGGCGCAGAACTTCCATTCCACCTCGCGGGACCGTGCCGAAAAGTTCAGCATCCTGGGCGACGGCCGCAGCGCCAAGCTGGCCTGGCAGATGCAGGACTACAACCCGCATGGCGCCGTCGGCAACGCAGCCGCCGCCACCGCCGAAAAAGGCCGCACGCTGCTCGGCGCGGCGGGCCGCAGCCTGGCGCGGCTGCTGGTGGAAATCGACCAGTTGCCGGCCGGTACGCTGAGGGATAAAACCGCTTACTAATCATTAGTAAAAGAGCCGCCCCTAGCGAAGAATCACCGTCTGGCGCTTCCACGCAGCGTCCTGCCAGCGGCCGAACGCGGCCAGCGTGCCGGGGTCGCCGGCCTGCTTTTCGGCCATCAGGGTGTCCAGGCGCGCGACTTCAAAACTGCGGCGCAGGCGACCGGCAATCCGGGTCTCGCGGGCCAGCAGTATGTGCGGCGCGCCGCGCACCCAGCCGGCAAATTCCACATACCCGAGTTCAGGGTCGTTGCTCGCTGGGGGCAACACCTCAATCGCCCACTGCCCGGCACTTTTGCGGAACACCCACAGCTCGCGCCAGGCATCCAGCGGTTGCACCGCCAGCGCAAGGGCCTGGCCGTCGGGGTGGGCGCTGGCGGAAGCCGCCCACACGATGCCGTAAGTGCAGCGCCTAGCCACGGCATCCTTGCCGGGTTTACCGTCGGCCTTGTTTTCATACAGCGCCACGCAGGTTTCGCCGGCCTGGCCCGCTTCAGTGGCCAGCGTCAGTTTCGAAAAACGGGGCGACGCGGTTTCGGCGGCCCAGCGCGAAGCGCCCACGCGTATGGCCGCATCGCTGTAATCCTGCCGGTCATTGTCGGTGAGTTCCAGCTTGTTCACTGCTGCGAGTTCTGCGAGGGCGCGCTGGGCGGCTGCGGTGGGCGCTTCGCCCCGGCGCGCCTGCCCGAAAGCCAGGCTGGCGTACACGCCGGCGCGCCGCAGGCGCAAGCGGTTCTTGCTGACCTCGGCCAAGCTGGCAAATTGCGCGGTGTTGAGTTTGTCCAGCACCTCGGCGCGCCACAAGTCCAGCGCCAGGCGCTCCTGCGGATGCAGGTCGGGGCTGATGCAGTCGGGCCGGGTCAAGGCCAGGGCGGCACGGGCGCGCTGCTCAGCGTCGGAAGGCAGCGCCAGCACACGGCGGAAAGCCTCACCGTTGTAGCAAAGCTGCATGCTGCCGCCCTGCTCGTAGCCCTTGAAGTTCACACCGTAAAAGGACGCCACTTCCGTGTGCGCCGAGATCACGTCGCTGGTCACCTTTCCATGCTTCATGGAAGCGCGGCGCGCCAGACGCTCAGCCATGGTTCCCAGCGCGTCGAAGGCTTCCGCGCCTATGGCGTCCGCCGGCGCAGCCTTGAGGTAGGCGGCTGTGTAAGCAATGCCCAGGGCCTCGGAGCCAGGGCTTTCGCGCAGGAAACGCACCACCGACATAAGCTGCGGCGCCTCCTCGGGCTGCAGCGAGACGGTGCGCACCTTGCTGATATGGATAAAACCCGCGCGTTCGCGCCTGTGGTCGTAGACCTGCAGGTAGTCCATGCGCTGGCCGCGAATCTCCAGCGCATCGCCTTGCCACAGCGCCGCCTGTTGCGCGGCCGAGTCGCGCGGCGCGGCGCGCAGGCTGGCCTGGTCTTGCGTCACGATCGCCAGGGTTAGAAGTGCGGTGGCGATCATTATTCGGCCTCTTTGTCTTCTTGCGTGTCGGCGCCGCGAGTCGCTTGCGCCATGGCACGGCCGGCCTTGGGCTCGCCGCCCAGCAGGCCCGCGCCCACAAAACCGCCGCTGGTGGAAGGCGGGGCGATGATGACGGTGATTTTGTCGCTGAGCTTGTCGGCCATTGTTTTCTGGATCAGCAGCGGGTGTTTGGTAACCAGCACGCCCTCGCGTGCCATCTGCTCGCTGTTGATCTTGCCCACGCGGTCCAGCCGGTAGGCTTCGGCGTCGGCAAGCTTCTGGCGCGAATCGGCTTCGCCCGCGGCCTCTATGCGCCTGGCCTGGGCGCTGCCTTCGGCCGTGCGTATGCGCGACTGTTTCTCGGCTTCGGCTTCGAGCTGGCGCTGCTCGATCTGCTTTTGCTTGAAGGGAAGCACATGTTTCATGGCTTCTTCCTGCGCCCTCGCCGCGATCACCTGCTCGTTGGCGGCGGCCTGTGCATTGGTTTCGCGCCGCACCTTTTCAGCCATCGCGTCCAGCTCGGTTTCCTTGACGCGCTTTTCCTTCAGGGCCAGGGTATAGCGCATTTTTTCCGTCTCCAGTTCCTCGGCAAGTAGCTTGTCCATGCCCTGGCGGTAGTCGGATGGCAGATCCACCTTGCCCATTTGCACGCCGCGCAGCACAATGCCGTCGGCCGCGAGTTTGGGTTTGAGTTCGGCTTCGATGAGCTGCTGGATTTCAGCGCGTTTGCTCGAGAAAATTTCCCGCACGGTGTAGCGGGTGAAGGTTTTGTAGATCACGCCCTGCACGACGGGCTGCACGATCTGGCCGGCGATGTCGTCGGGCAGGTTTTTCGACAGTGCGTTGACCTTGGCCGGGTCCAGTGCATAACGCACTGTGAGGTCCACGCCCAGCGACATGCCCTCGATCGACTGGAAGGGCGCGGGACCGTCGGCACGGCTGCAGCCTTCGGGGCGGTAGACCTGGTCACGCAACGAGAAGGTGCGCAGGTCGTGCAGGCCGGGCAGCAGCAACAGCGAGCCTTCGCGAAACTCGTCGACGCCCCCCGTCAGTTGGTTGGTGCGAATGGCCACGTCGCCGCGCGCCACCGACTCCAAGGGTGGGTGCACCCACAGCAGGTAGCCGGCGGCGCCCGCCGCGGCGGTGGCGATCATCAGGCCGCGGGCGCCGGCCACGCGACGCACACCCGTGGCGGCGATACGGCGAGTGCCGTGCACCCCGCGGGAAAAGATGGCGCGAATGCGCAGGGCGATGCGGGCAAGGCGTGGGTTCATGGTGGGCTCCTCCGGTTGGTTTGGCGAGAGGCACGGGCTGTGCTCTCTCTGGCCTCCATTGTTCGAACCGGGCCCGGAGCATTCAATGCGGCTGCGCGGTGTCTTTGCGCGGGCCGGCGGCAGCATTCATCCGCCAACGGAAGAAACGCTCACACGGCCGGGCCCGCCCCGCGCCCATAATCAAGCCCAACCTCCCCATCCGAACGCCGCATGACCAAAATTGCCGTAATCGAAGACGACTTGCCCATGAGCAAGCAGCTCAAGGGCTGGATTGAATCGGCCCGGCCGGGCATACAGGTCGACCAGTGGTTCAACCGCGACGATGCCGAGGCCGCCATCGCCCGCGAAGGCTACGACGCGGTGGTGCTGGACATCGAGCTCGGGCGCGAACGCCACGCCGGCGTGGCCATCATCAACGCCATCAACAAGCAGCGGCAAGGCACGCCCGTGCTGGTGGTTTCGGCCATGCCGGCCGCCATCTACCGCAGCATCATGAAAGCCCTGGACGCCTGGGACTACCTGCAGAAGACCACGTTTGAGGAAGCCGACTTCATCGAAACCTTCCTGGACATCCTGCGCAGCGCCAAGAGCAACCCCGCGGGGAAGGCCCCCGCCCCGGACGGCCAGGAGCTGCAACTGGACCCGCTGCGCCAGAACAGCGCCATCTGGCGCGGCCAGCGTGTGAACCTGCCGCTGACGGCACAGCGCATCCTGGCGGCGCTGCATGCGCGGCGTGGCGAAGTGGTCAGCTACGACGACCTCTACCAGGTGGTCAAGAGCGGCCGCAACCGTGACAACATCCGCAAGCACGTGAGCACCATACGCGACGCCTTCAAGGAAATCGACGCGGCGTTTGACGGCATTGAAAACGTGCCCATGCGCGGCTTTCGCTGGGCCGAGGCGGCCGAGGCCGCGCGCGGCAAGGGCAAAGCGTGAAGTTACCGGATCTTGGCGTGGAGCGCCTGTTGCCGGCGCGTGTACCCTTCGGCCTGCGGGTCTTCTTTCGCGGGGCCTTTTTGCTGCTGGGCCTGGCCACCGTCGCACTGGCCGTCGCCGTGCTGCAGGACGAAAAAGAGCGCAGCTACCGCAACTACCAGGATGGCTTTCGCAAGAACCAGGCGCAAATCGCCGCCAAGCTGCGCCACCCCACGGGTCAGCTGGTGCTGCTCAACCCCACGGCCTATGAGCACGAAGTAACGCCGTTGCGTCCGCTGGTGCTGCCGTTTTCGGCGCTCGATTTCGACGATCGCAACAAGGCCCAGCAGGCAGTGGAAATGGCCGGCTGCCTGGTGCAATACCCCGATGCGGCCTCGATGTGTGTAGCTGTGGGCAACAACCCGTTTGCGGGCGGCTTCCTCTATGCCGTCGGCAGCTTCAACAGCGGGCCCCTGGTGTCCCATACCTCGGGCACGCTGGATTTAAGCCTGGCGCACCGCACCCGCATCACGGTCGACATGCGCGGTCAGCGCTACCGCTGGATTGCCCCTTTCCAGTCCATGCAGGCCGCGGACGAGGGCCGTAACGCCATGCCGTTCCCCAATACCAGAGGGCGGCTGGTGGGTTTCGCCGATGAGGGCCCCATCACGCCGGCCACCCGGCCCGTGCGCGATTTCCGCGGCTGGCTCTGGCAAGACGGTCGCTGCGTGGACGGCGCGGCGGCGGACCCGGACTGCGCCCGGCGCGCCTTTGTCAGCGTGCGCCTGCCGGTGGAGCTGTTTCGCGAGGCCTTGTTTGCCAAAGGGCCGGCGGACATCGTCTGGCCGCCGGCCGACCTGGGCCAGATCAGGGTGCAGGTGGAAATGCTGGCCCCCGGTGAAGGCAAACCCCTGTTCGACAGCAATACGGCAGGCGCCACCGCGCCCTTTTCGTGGGCCGAGTTGACGCCCCTGCTCTTGCCCGGGGAAAAACTGCGCATACGCAAGCTGGGCGCGGGCGGGGCCGGTAAAGACATCGTTGCGCTGTCCGGCGCCCAGGCCGCCGAGCGCTCCTCGCCGTTGATCGCCTGGCTGATACGCCGGCTACAGGTCGAAGGCTATGACGCGCCCGTCACCAGCACCGATGTCATCAGCACGCCGCTGGGGCGCTACGAACTCTCGCTGACCGGCGACATCCGCAGCGTCAACAACGCCCTGACGGCCGTGGCCACGCGCGTATCCTGGTTTGTGGGTGGCATGCTGCTGGCCATTTTCGCGACTTGGCTGGCCATTGAACTGCGCATCATCCGCCGCATCACCGTGCTCACCCGCCGCGCCGCTACCGTGTCCAAGGGCGTGCGTGCCAGCGACAGCCTGGCGACGGTGGACCTGGCCGACCTGCGCGGCGGCGACGAGCTGGGCGTGCTGGCCGGCGGCCTGCAGGACCTGCTGCAGCGCGTGAACGAGGACGTGCGGCGCGAGCAGATCCGCGTGGCCCAGGAGAAAGACACCTGGCATGCGGTCGGCCACGAAATCATGTCGCCGCTGCAGTCGCTCATGGTGCTCCATGGCAGCGCCGGCGACCCTGCGCACCGCTACATCAGCCGCATGCAGCAGGCCGTGCGCGTGCTCTACGGCAGCGCCTCGCCCAGCGAGGCCTTTGAGTCCACCGCACTCAATGTGCAGACACTGGACGCGAACGAATTCCTGCTCCACGTGGCACGCAATGCCGCGGCGGCCGGCATTCCCGGCGTGGCCTTCGAACCTTTGGACCAGCCGGTGACGGTGCGTGCCGACGAGTATTCGCTGGAAGACGTGGTCTCGCACGTGCTGCGCAATGCCGAGCGTTACCGCCTGCCCGACAGCCTGATCCGCATCACACTATCTCTGCAGGCACAGGATGGCGCCGTACCGGAGGCGCTGATTGCCATCAGCAATCACGGCCCACAGATCGAGCCGGGCCTGTTGGACAAGATTTTTGAGTACGGCGTCTCGGACCAACCGGACACCGGCGCCGCAGGCCAACGCGGGCAAGGGCTGTTTGTCGCCAAAACCTATATGGCCAAGATGGGCGGCACCATCACCGCCCACAACCTGAACGACGGCGTTTGCTTTGAGCTGCGCCTGCAGTGCGCAACGGCCTGAAAAATCAAAGCCCCCAGCGAGCGGTAACTTGCTGGAGGCCTTGTCTTGTCAGCCGGACCGGTAAGCCCGCCGCCATGGAAGAAGTATCACCCGGGCGCGGCCGAATAATTTGCTTGATTTGCTGGAGAATTTCCCGAATACAGATCAAAAATCTGTAATTTCCAAAAAATCAGATAAATTATCCAGATGGACACTTTAGATCGGAAAATCCTTCAGGTTTTGCAGGCTGATGCGCGCGCCAGCCTGCAGGACATCGGCCAGGCCGTCGGTTTGAGCCCTTCGCCCTGCTGGGGCCGCATCAAGAAGATGGAGGAAGCCGGCGTGATCGAGGGCTACACGGTTCGCCTCAATGCACAGGCGCTGGGCCTGGGCGACACAGTGATGGTGCAGGTCACGCTGGACAGCCATTCGGACAACACGCTCGAAAAATTCGGCGAAACCCTGGCCGCCATTCCCGAGGTCATTGAGGCCTACCTCGTGTCCGGTGAATACGACTACCTGCTGCGCATCGCGGTGCATGACACCAAGGACTACGAGCGCCTGCTGCGCGAGCGGCTCTACAAGATCAAGGGCATACGCCACAGCAAGTCCAGCTTTGTGCTGCGCACACTGAAGAAGGCCGATCTGCCCTTGCTGCCGGGCTGAGACGCTGTCCGCCCGGCCCGACGCCTGCTCCCCCGTTCCGTTTCCCTGTCCCCGTTCGCCCTTAGGTATCGAAGGGCCGATGCGCGCAAGGGCTTCAATACCTCAGCCCGAACGGGTGAAGCACGGGGCGCAAGCGCTGACAGCGCGCTGGGCCTGCGGCTGACAGCGCCGGCGACACCGCCCATGCACAGTGGGCACATGGGCGCCGCGCTGAAGCGGCGCCGCTCCCAGGGGACATCCATGCACTCACCCCATTTTTCCGCCAAAACCTGGCTTGCGGCTTCAGCCTGCGCGGCCATCGTGGGCGGCCTGGTGGCCTGCGGCGACACCGCCCTGCTACCGCCCGAGGCCGGCATGGGTTCCAACCCCACGCTGCCCCAACCTAAAAAGAGCCTGATCCCCACCGTGAACATCGCGCCGGCCGAAGGCTGGCCTGAAGGCCGCATGCCCACGCCCATGGCCGGCCTGGCGGTAACGCCCCTGGCCACCGGCCTGGACCACCCGCGCTGGGTCTATGTGCTGCCCAACGGCGACGTGCTGGTGGCCGAAACCAATGCGCCGCCCAAGCCCGAAGACGGCAAGGGCATCAAGGGCTGGTTCATGAAAAAAGTGATGGGCCGGGCCGGCGCCGGCGCGCCCACGGCCAACCGCATCACGCTGCTGCGTGACGCCGACGGTGACGGCAGGGCCGAGAGCCGCAGCGTCTTCCTCGAAAACCTCAACTCTCCCTTCGGCATGGTGCTGGTGGGCAGCGATTTTTACGTGGCCAATACCGATGCCGTGGTGCGCTTTCCCTACCAGCCGGGCCAGACCCGCATCACGGCCGCGCCTTCCAAGGTCGTGGACCTGCCGGCCGGCCCCATCAACCACCACTGGACCAAGAACATCATCGCCAGCCCGGACGGCGGCAAGCTTTACGTGACCGTGGGCTCCAACAGCAACGTCGGCGAGCGCGGCATCGATGCCGAAGCCGGCCGCGCCGCCGTCTGGGAAGTGGACGCGAAAACCGGCGAGCACCGCGTGTTCGCCTCGGGCCTGCGCAATCCCAACGGCATGGGCTGGGCGCCCGGGACCGGCGCGCTCTGGACGGTGGTCAACGAGCGTGATGAGATCGGCAGCGATCTGGTGCCCGATTACCTGACCTCGGTGCGCGACGGCATGTTCTACGGCTGGCCCTACAGCTATTACGGCAGCAATGCCGACGAGCGCGTGCGGCCGCCGCGGCCCGACTTGGTGGCCAAGGCCGTGCCGCCCGACTATGCGCTGGGTTCGCATGTGGCGCCGCTGGGCATGGCGTTTTCGGAAGGCAAGACGCTGCCGCCGCTGCTGTCCTCCGGCGTGTTCGTGGGAGAGCACGGCTCCTGGAACCGCAGGCCGCACAGCGGCTACAAGGTGGTGTTCGTGCCCTTTGAGAACGGCCTGCCGGCAGGCCTGCCGCTTGATGTGCTCACCGGCTTCCTCAGCCCCGAGGGCCACGCCTACGGTAGGCCTGTGGGCGTGGCCATGGACAGGCGCGGCGCCCTGCTGGTGGCCGACGATGTGGGCAATGCGGTCTGGCGCGTCAGCAGCGCCAAATAAGAAAGAAGAAAGTCCCGCTTCAGACGGGAGGCAAGACCATGTCGGCTGTACCCGGGCACATCCAGCGCGGGTACTCGCGCGAGGTGTCTATGCAGCCACCCGACTGGTAGACACCCTTGGGCTCGCGCATGCGCAGCATCAGCTCGAGGATGCGCGCTGTTTCGGCGGGGTCGGCACTGGAAGCCTTGACACCGGCCTCGACGATGCTTTCGTTGATGCGCAGCTCGCCGGATTCATCGGTGTAGGTCGCATGCCGCCAGTGGAACAGCTCCAGGCATTTGGCCGTCAGCGTGTAGGGCTGTTCGCGCTTCCAGAAATTGGTGAACAGGCCGTTGCCGATGTAGAACACCCATGAGCCTTCGTAGCCTGAAACATCCGAAGAATGCTCGTCGGGGTTGCGGAACCACAGCCGGTCGCCGGGCACGTAGTACCTGGGCGGCAGCGGCTGCTCCATGGAGCCGTATTCGCGCAGGAACACGTCGTGGAACTTGCCCGACATGATGGCGCGCCGCTCCCAGCGCTGCTGCAGGCTTGCCAGCAAGGCGGGGTTGCAGTGTTCAAGCTCCTGCGCGATGGCCAGCAGGATCACATACTCGGTCGCCCGGTAGCACGAGAAGGAATACAGCTTGCCCGAGGCCTCCGGCTGCGTGGCCTTTTGCAGCGCGGGAATCAACGCATGGCCGGGCCGCACGGTGAAGCCGTCGTCCTCGGAATAGGTCCAGCAGTCCTCGGGGCGGTTGACTTCGGTGGTGTGGAATTCCAGCGCCGTCTTGCGCGCGGCCACCACAATGTTGCGGCGAACGCGCACCGCCGAGGCCAGCTCTTCATGGCTGGGAAACTCAAAAGCGACAGGGCTCAGCAGCATGGCGAGCAGGATTTCGCGCT
>Ga0209025_1004919_pt1 | contig 11234 bp, 15 predicted proteins | sample AraplaMF_Col_mLB_FD_184256 | JGI IMG/M metagenome (GOLD analysis project Ga0209025, IMG submission 184256) | Arabidopsis root microbial communities from the University of North Carolina, USA - plate scrape MF_Col_mLB (SPAdes) (version 2) | ecosystem: Host-associated > Plants > Roots > Endosphere... | reverse complement strand
TATCCTAGGCTACCTGCGCGCGGAACGAACCCCAGGGGTTCTCATCCAATTTCGCGAGCATGACAAAAACCCGACCTCATGCGGTCGGGTTTTTCATGGTGGAGGCGAACTTACACTTTTAATAACCCTGCAAACTAAGTATGAGAAATAACAAAAACCCTAGCTTAAATGCTAGGGTTTGAACAATTCGCCATTGTTAATCCATCTTTGAATCCAGCTCGGTAGACCTTTTCGATGCACGATAAGTTTTCAGTCATCTTTTCTTCGAATTCTAGAATAATATCTGCAATTGCTGGATCAACTCTTTTTGTTTCTTGATAAAAAATGGTATATAGCTTATAAAACTCATTTTGTTCCTCACAGCACTCGTCTAGTACCTCGACGGATCTTTCGTTCATGTAAAAGACAACATAATTCAAAGACATATGTACCATCTCCTTAATATAAGATGTTTCATATGTTTAGTTATACCACCAATATTCGTAAATTTGGCATACCATTTGCGTTCCTAAATGGTCAATAAAAACGCGTTTAAATATGTTATTATTATTGTTTTCTCTTCTTTAGAGCCTCTTGAATATTCTTTAAATTTCTTCTCGAAACTGTTACATGCTTGCCATTAAACCAAACAGTTCTGTTTCCATCGTCCAGCCTAGTTATCTTGTTTGTATTGACCAAGTTAACCCTATCTAACAATCTGAAGCCGAATGGGTGGAGCCAAATCCTTAACTCCTCCATTGTGACTACCTGATAGAAGGATTTTTCCGCTGTGTAGAAACGAGGCAACTTCCCGTCAACTGCGATCCATAATACATCTTCAAGAAGGTTAAACTTCTCCACTTCCACAATCCCTATGTTGGCATCGATTCCATTCAGCTCCATGATCATACCCCTATATGCTCATCTATGTTGATAATTTGCCCTTTATTTCTGCAATTTATGCCGAATGATAAAAAATCATATAGTGAACAACAAGGTTTTTTACATATAGTGCCGAAATAGTATGTCGAGGTGATCTTATGAAATTCGGTATGAGGAAACCCAGTATTAAGAAGCGTATATCCGCTAGAACAAGCTTAAAAAGGCAAATAGTACACCGGGCAGGGTTGAAAATGCCGCGCGGTTATGGGTGGTTGCGGAACCCTAAAAAGGCCGCTTATAACAAGGTGTACAATAAGACATCGTTTGATATTTTCAAAATGATAAAGAAGTTGTTCAAATAAAAAAAAGCTCGGAGCAATCCGGGCTTTATCTTTTTTGTGGTCGCATAACATCGTAAACAGGCTTGTTGCACCTAATGCAAACATATTCCCCATGTATCCATTTTCCCTTCATCATTGCCTTGCATCCACATAGATGTGGATTGGTATTAGAGATTGGTTTTCTAACAGGCAACTCTTCTCGCCAGTCTTTCATCATCTATACACCTCAATTACTAATTTACCCTCATTATAAGGGAACGCATGTTCTGTATCAAGGCAAAAAAAATAGAGCCGAGGGATGCCCTCCCATGCAGCTCTATGTCATTATATCCCATTTTATGTTTTCTGTACAGTTACTTTTAGCTTCTTTCCATCCCATGCTGAAACCCTGTACCCAGCAGCTTCCGCCACCTCTCTGACAGGGGCATACGCAACATTCCCCTTCAATCGGCTACCAAGAATCGGTTTCTCGTTCACAATGGCATAGCTTCCACTCCAGCGCACATTTGCTCCGAGTGCTGCTGCAAGTTGGCGAACAGGAACCGTAACAAGGCCGTTCACAAATTCCCCGGTGACAATCACTTTCCCGTTTAGCTCGACTGTCGCTACGTTTGCGCTAGGTTTTGAGGTTGTAGGCTTGTCCACCACCGCGCCGCGCAGCTTCGAAAGCTTTTCCACTAAGTTCGTTCCATAAGAGGGAGACGGTGCCCACTTTCCACCAAGAGACTCTACCGTCCGCGCCGTACCATGCAAGAATCCAAAATGCCTAGGATCAGGAGTACCAGTACGCGGATATCCAGCAGCTCCAGCGTAAAGCGCCAAATGATCTAAGTGCGCCGTAACGCCTTCTTTCCAATCCCCGAATCGTTTATGCGCACTCGCCTGCGTGTCCCCACCGCCTGCCGTAATCTTGAGGCCGCAGGGGTTATGGTATGATGCATCAATGCCCGCGGAACTGCGTCCATCGCGGTAAAGGTACCCCGTTTCATGTCCGAATTGGACGTATGCAATGGCGGGATCGATGCCGCCGCGCACAGGAGCCAACTCCCAATACAGGTCAGCCAAATTTACAAACTCGGTCGGTGCATCATTCAACCGTGCCCATGCCTTCGCTTGTACCAGCGTAGCCGATGCTTTACCAATGATGTTCGTTCCCTTGCTTACTGGCTGCTGCTGTTTATTTAATTCCTCTTTGACCATGCCAATAAATTTGTCCCAGTGCGGAAGCAACTGGGACGGACATTGTTTTCCTGACCATTTTTTATGTGGAACCACCCGATCAATTGTAAGCTTATGGCGAACCATAAGAGTAGCCGCCAGCCATGCAGCATTGCGCCAGCATAATTCCTTATTCATGCCCGTATACATGCAAACTTCAACGCCGATGCTAGTCGTGTTGCCTGGTCCATTGCTGTCTCCTGCGTGCCATCCCTGCTCGTTATCTCGTAGGTGCTGATAGATAGCCTTATCATCCACCGTATAGTGCCATGATGCTTGTCGCCCGCCGCTGCCATTAATGATGTACCGCGAGTGTGATTCTGCTGTTCCGCTTGTATTGTCCGTGTTGTGGATCGTAATCCATTGCGGAACCATGGGCTTGTTCGGTTTGTTCGCTCTTCCGTCTGGAAGCAATCTCTGTTTAATTTCGATCATTCAAATCAGCCCCTTTCTCTTTTCCTTTAAGAACCTCAATAATGTTTTTCACTGGTCCGAGCGGCACGCCAAGCTTTCCGCCGTTTTCAACAATGCTGATAAATTCGATGACACAGTAAGCGATAGCAACGCCGTCACCGACCATACCATTTGACTTCAGTACAGATATTTCAATGAGATAAACAGCACCGATGAGGACGATAATGTACAACTTTCGGATGAAACCGTTTCTTCCTCGGCTACTACTCAGACCAGGTCCAGCAGCCCCGGCCATCATGCCAGTGATAAAGTCAAAAAACATCAACCCCAAAAGAACAACAAATGCAAGTCCTAGCCCGCCAATCATCCATGAAATAAAACTTCCTACAAAGCCGAATGCGGCCTTAAAAAGTAAATCGATTCTTTCCATATACGCTTCCCCTCTCAATTGAAATAGCCCCCACGCTGCCGTGAGGGCATAAAAATAGCGCTGACCGTCTATGCGGTAGCGCCTATGATTCAAGCATTTTTTGTACATCTGCCCGCCAAGTTGACGGTACTTGCTCAATGCTTCGCAATCCAATCCTGATCAGATCACAATATATCTTTGCCATGTTACTTTCCACCTCCCGCGACTATCTCCGCCAACTCTGCAAGAGCAAGCTTAGTATTAGTACTGTCTGCTTCCTGTGTTTCTGCAAGCTCTGCAACCGCCAACTTTAATTTATCTATCTCAGATGATTTTTCGATTGGCGGCTCCGTAACGGTCGCATAATCGTAGTACAGTTCTTTTGTATCGATCCCGACCATCAAAAATGGTGTTAATCCTGATTTTTCTTCCGCTACCGGAATGGATTCAACATAGCAGCCGTTAGGTTCCGTTTCAATCTGCTCTGGTACGGGGTTGTGATATATCGCCCGTACCTTTCCAGTATGTTTCGACACAATATCATATGCAATATACATTTTCCTCACCTCACATGTGTGTAATTGTAAACTTTCCATCAAAATATGAAACGTCGTTGTTGCCAGATTTGACCACATAACCAAGCTTCATTGTTGTATTCTGATTAAATTCTGGTTGGATGCTCTTTGGGAATACCGCGTGCCCATCCGAACTTCCACTGGCGGATGCTGTTCTGCCCCAAAAGTCCAAAACTAACGTGTCAATACTTATCGACACACTATTGCTAGCAATGTCGATTTCGTTTCCGAACGCATCTCGTAGCGAAAGACCTATAAAGCCATGGCTCCAAAAGAAGAGGTTGTTACAGTCTGGCTTTGTTAAAGTTATTAGTTTAACCCCGGCTGGGATGCTAGCCAACTCAATAAAGGTATTCTCCCCAGGTACACCCGGACGTTGCCCCGAGTTGTACGTAATGCTTATCCTCCCAGGTACAGCCCGTTCTGATGTACCTTGTACACCTAGTATATTTACATCTTTGGGCAGGTTTTCGGGCTTGAGTTGCGGCGCAGGAGCCGTTACCCACGAAGCCCCATCGTAAAAGCCATACGGCGGCTTAACAAAGATTCGATCCCCAGGCCATACTGTTTGCTCTGTGCTTGGCATATGGACATTTTCCGCAGAACGAAACGGCATGGTTCCTTGCACGCCCGCAATGTTGGTGTCGTTCCGAACTCGATCTGCAGGGACGTTCACACGCGCCACCCGACTTCCTGCATGCCGACCGTCTGGAATGACGACATCTGCAACCCCACTCGGCGTAATGACCTGTGCGCCACGGTCTGGCATCGTGCCCGTCACCCTCGTACCTTTTACATATGCGGTTCTATTGGCGACGATATCAGCGGCCGCAGCGGTTGCGTCACTTGTGTCATCTCCGACTTTGATTTTGCCAATGTTGTCGGCCATTGTCTTGAATGGATCGCTAGGTGATGTCGGGACTCCTTTGCCAGCGACCGCCCCAGCGATCAATCCTTTTCCGTCACTGACAGATTGCTTTACCGATTGCATTTCCTTGTCTACTTTATCTAGTGCTGTTTCAACAGCTTCGGCCAATTTATTCATATCACGAGGGACATCGGCTGTATCCGTCCCTGATATCAGTGGTAAATTATGATTCGGTGTAGACATCTACACACCTCCATTCAATATGTCGTGATATGTCTTAATGCTAATCTGATCATACCTTTTACTCTTGATGTCGTTGTACACCGTGTATCTGAACACGTATTTAATATTCAAATGTGCTGGGGCAATCTGCCTAAGAACAGATTTCAAGTCCTCAATATTTGTAGGAATGCCGAAAATACTTTTGAACTCAATTACAATGCCGTGATTCAACGAAACTTCCACATCTCCGTTCGTGTAAGAATCAGCTACAAGCTTAATTTGTGCTGCCCCCACTGCTCCGCTGCCGCGAATCTTTGATTTAATCAAGGATCGACGTTGTTCCAATGGCTTCAAAGGATCAGGTGCTATCCCTAGCTCCTTTTCATACACCGTAAGCGCCCATGTTGCGGTGTCAATATCAAGTTGGCGAACGAAGTTGTCTATACGATCATCCATGTCATGCAACGCAATACCAATAGACCCACTCAACTCATTCGTAAGTGGGTCTTTCCGCATTACTTTGTGCATATTCGATTTAACACTACGCAATAGACACACCGCCTAACACAGCGACTTGCTTCGTCCCTACGTCAATATTCGTTGCGCCTCCATTAACCTTCAGATTTGCATAATCATCGACTCCCTCTGCGCTAATAATCGCTTCACCGATCTTCGCATAGCTCACATAAGGAACGACAAAGGCGATGCTTCGAAGGTATTCAGTAATCGAGTGTTTTATATTTTCGATAACAACATTTTGTTCGAATCCCACCGATTTCGTGACTGTCGCGCTAATCATCAAAGGCAACCCCTCGGCTGCAATAACGTAGCATTTAGCACCGATAGGAGCCTGCCCATACCCCAACCCTTCGCTATTCGGGTCAATATGCTTTTGTACCTCCGCAACCAGTGAAGGAACTGCTGGGAGTTTTTGTTGATCTATAATGACGACTTCTACGGTATCATCCCCACGCCCGAGCGGAAACACTTTTGCATCACCAACGCCCGAAATTTCCTTTGCCCACTGTAGGTAATGGAATACATTTGCGGACGTTGGAGGCGTACGAGTAGCGATATAATACCGATCCCTTAGACTTTCATCTGATTCAGCCTCATATCCACCCTCAGTGGCGCTAGGATTGGTTACAGACGTAATGCCCGGTAACGTGATAGGCATTTGTACAATCTGATTGGCTGGTATATTACCCACCGCCCCCGATAGCCGGCACTGGATCGAGACAAACCCACTATCCTTAATAGATTTATCTTCGACTGCCTCGAACTGTACGCCATTCTTCGTTTCAAAGATATCGCCTTTGTGTATAGCTCCAACGCCTGTTACTCGCACCTTTCCTGCTGCATGTGTGGCGGCTGTGCGCTTAATTCCTTTCCGCTGCTCTACGAAGCGCTCTAGCAACTCTCCTGTTAGGTTATCCACGTTTAAAAGCTTCTCGACATCCGACACTTTCAAATCTAGTGTAGACAGCAGCATAGCAACCGATTTTAGAATGTCGTGAACCAAGTAACCTTCGGTCTTGTCGTATTCGTCACCAACATGGCCTAGTAGTGATTTAAGAATTTCATCCACTGTATACCACCTCACTTTCAACGACACTTATGACCCCACGCTTGGTTTCCACATCAAAGGAGATGATCGCCACATTATTGTCGCGTGTCATGGAAAAGTTGGTCACTGCCTCTATTTCAGGATGGCGTGTAACTTGTTCTTCTAATTGCCTCTTAACTTCGCTTACAACCACGCCGACCGGAAGATCGCGCCGACCGATAAACTCACGAAACGTCATGCCAAACTCAGTTCCTCGATAGACTGCATACTTGTCCAAGTCCGTGATAAGCAACATTGTTATCCATTGCTGGATAGCTTGTTCGTATGTAGCCTCCACTGGCTTGCCGTCACGAATGACGTGTTGCTTTTCCTTGAAATCAAATAAGAACACTTTCCCCATCGTTGGCACAATGGATGTCGCGTCCTCGCCTTCAAAATCGTATACAGGGAACATTACTCTCCCACCTTGTCGATAACGTAATATTGTTGTTCGTTTGTGGTCGGTACTAGTACCACCTGATCCCCTTGTTTCAATTCTTTAAGCTGATATACCCGATTAGCAACGACTAGTTGATCCATGTCCAATATAATTTCCTCGCCTAAACTAATGCGCATGTTAGGCAGAGGATCAATGATGGTAGCCGCTACAATTCCAGTCTTTTTGGGGTTATTACGCTCTTTGAAAAGCTGTGCAAATTGAACTTCCCATGACTCCATCAAACCGCCTCCAATTCAACAGAGACTTTATGGATGCCGTTTGAAACGCTGTGATTGGCTGATTTTATAACATAGCTGCCAACAATCCCGGTTATCGGTTCATCAATTTCCAGAATTCTCCCCGCCCTCACATCGTCGTGCCCTAACATTTCAACAGATACTTCCTCTGTAATGCGGTTCATCTCAGACAATGTGTTCTTGGCTATATTTCTGGCCTGTGATTCATTCTTCTCGTCAACAGTCACAACCTCGGTTAACTGTCCGTAGCGATCTATACTAGACGCACTTTTGCTAGTTGCCAATATCTTATTGGATTCTTCCTTGCTGCTCACGACCATTACATTGTTTTTCATATCCTCGATTGATCTTGACTTGCTTGGGTTTGCGATCTTTACCGCAATGGGCATAAGTGGCGTGTCACTACTCAATCGCACCATCGGGTTTATAACAAGGTCTGTCATCTTATTGATAGTAAGCGCATCTTTGTTCATTTCAATGCGGTACTTAATCTTACTTTCCTGCGTTGCTTGTTCTAGAATGTCTTTGATAATATCGCTTACCGTCATGTCTTTGTATATCTTTGTTATTGCTGTTTTGATCGGCGTAATTTTGTGCTTGATTGCAAATCGATCCAACAACTTTCCAATTGCCTGACTTGCTGCAACTTTCTTGAATTGAATAACAGTTTCATTTTTGTTCAAGTACCAACTGTAGTCGAACGCTGTGTATGATTTTCCGAATCGACCGGACACGCTCTCGCTTACTACTACAAAGCGGCTTAAAACCTTTCCGCTATTAGTCAATATGACATGATCGCCGAGTTCTACGATGTCGTATTTGTCGAAGTAACTAGAATCGTTATATGCATAATCAAAACTCAACTCTACACCCAATGCATCAATGTTGCTGGACCATGCTAGGTTGCCAATGAGCTGCGTTATATTCTTTTTGGACTTACCTTTAATCAAATAAAGCTCGTGATTACTCATGACAACACCTTCACAAAGACAAACTCCTTCAGCTCCAAGGTATACGGAATATCACCAGCACGATCCAGACCATATTCAAAGTTTTCAATCGTACAGGCCATATTAAGAATTTCATTCGCCTTATTGTCAGTAACAATTATCCGAATGGGCATTCGTTTGTTGGCCCATTTATTGAAGAAACGAACGCAATCCCAACCATGTTTTTGCACCTTCGCAAACTTATATTTTTTGTTTGGGAAAATGGACGAAATGCTCAATGTTTTCAGACCGCGCGTTCCTATCAAATTCAATGGCCCGTTGATAGTCTCAAATTCCTCATTATTTCTCGGGATAGAGAAAGAAAAGTCAGGAGGAATAATAGGTAGTTTCATTGTTTCCTGCATATTGTTCGCGCTGAATACGATGTCCATAGAATCCCTCCTATACATTCCCTAATGCGATCAATACTTTCTGTGCAATATGGTTCCCCATGTAATTGGCATACTCTTCATTGCCTATCACATTACCTTGCACGTACACGTTGACTGTAACCTCTCCTTGTCCATTCATCATGCGTTTAGATAAATCGTGAGGGATTACCTTCGTACCATTCGGATACTCCTTAATCTCACCGCCGTGCTCGTCTGTTCTGGCTAAACCACCGCTAAAGTAACCTGTGCCCGTTTTAAAGTTCTTAATTTTCGGGACTGATACCCCAATCGTTTTACCGCCACCTAACCATTCCGGTATCCAGTCAGGGGCTGTAAAACTAACACTATTCAGGCCGTCGATTACCATATTAATCATGTTAATGACGGCGTTTATTGGAGTCTTGATAAAGGTGACAACATTCTCAAATGCACCTTTGACTTTATCAGCGACACCATTAAACGCATTCATCGTTGCTTCTCTTATCCCTTGCCACACTTCCGTAAGCCACGTCCACAGCTCGGATGCTTTAGTTTTAACCGTATCCCAGTTCTGCCACAGCAGCACACCAGCCGCTACGACAGCACCGATTGCTAATGCAATCCACGATAAGGGGTTAGCAGCCATAACCGCGTTCATGATGGCCTGAGCTGCCGTTAGGCCTGTTGTTGCTGTTTTCCATGTGTTGTACATCTTCGTAACAGTACTAACTACCTTTTGAGCTGCAAAGGCCGCTGTAAGCCCCATGACAACAGGGGTTAACCACTTTGCATTGTCTTTGGCAATCTTAATAGCTACCCCAAAGCCATCAATCACTTTTTGCCCAAAGGAAAAGGCGTTTTCAACCGCCGTCCTGATTTGTGGCATATTGGACTTCACCCATGCCCCAAACTCCCTGACCTTCGGTAAGGCTTTTTCTGCAATCGGCATGAACAAGCCCACTTCAATTTCCCTTTTAATGCCACGGAACGATGAAGTTATGTCGCTATATTTTGCGTCTGCAATTTCATCAATCGACTTCTTGGTCATGTCGAATTGTTTTTTCGCGCCACCCATCGCCTTGATAACGCGATCTTCCAAGTCCTCGGCTTGCGTACCGAAAAGCTGGACTGACACGGTATTGGCGACAACGGGGTCCTTTATTTCTTTTATTGCCTTCGCCGTCGTCAAGAAAGCATTTTGTGCTTTTTGCCCTCCAGCAGCAAACTCAGCGGTCATCTTCGCCCCGTTCAGCCCAAGCGCCTTGTACGCATCCAATGATGCTTGGGAACCATCCTTGGTGCGAATCCCGAATTCTTTGATTCCGTCACCGACTTTATCAAGATTGAACGCACCCGCCTGTATGCCAGCAGCGAACGTATCAAACATTTGTTCAGCGCTGAACCCCAACTTGGAAAAATAGACACTGTACTCGTTCGCGGTGTCTATTAACTCATCGGACTTGTTCAGGCCCTTCTGAGCACCTTGGACAAGCAAATTATAGGCTTGCTCGGATGTTATGCCGAAGTTTTTCATCATCGTGTCAACAGCTTTAATAGACTGAGAAACTTCCTCCCCAAACACGTCCTTGTAGACTGCCGCTTGCCGAGTAGTCTCGCGCAGCTCTGATCCAGCAAGACTAGTTACTTGCTTAACCGTAGACATAGATGCGCTTAAATCATCCCAGCTTTCGCCGATATTTTGCTTGTACAGGCTCTCAAGATCGCTTTTCATCACTGCTATTTGTGCGTTTGTTGCTCCTGTCGTAGCTTTAAGAGATGCGAGAGACGCGTCCATGCCACCAATGAATTCTATTCCAGCAGACAGCCCAACGGCCGTTCCTGCCAACGCACCAAGTCCTATAGTAAGTCCCGCGGCAGATTTAGCCGCTGCTGCAAATCCACTTACCGCCGTCTGGCGAAAATTCTGTACACGGTTGTTAAGAAGTTGCACCTGCCGCCGTGTTTCTTCTGTCTGTCCAGCAGCTCGCCGTATGTTCTGGCTGAATCGATCTCGTAGCTGCAGGATGGTGTGTACTACCCTAGCCATATCCCTCCTCCCCTCTAATTACGGCTGGTCATTGCCCGATATTTGGCTTCCTCTTCCTCATAATGACGAAACATAAAGTGTGTATATGTGATCCTTTCGACTGCACTTAGATTCGCCAGCTTGTCTGGATCGTGCCCCCTCAACATCCAAAACATGATCATTTGAAGTTCGGGGTCACGCTCGATCAGTTTTTTATTTCATCACTCACATTGTTCACGTTCGCCATGTTCATTATCTGTTCACCGAGTGCCAATCTGTCCTTGATATCCAAAAGCGCGCTCACTATGTCAATTGGGTCAAGAACCCCGCATTCTTTGTGCAGCTCCGTGTTCCGTAATAAAGCTACAGAATGATAGATTAAGTACGTGTAGGATTCGAGCACGCTAGAGAGTGTTTCGCCTTTGATCATGTCGAGCGCTCTTATGATTACCTCTTCTCCCGGAAGTTCGATTGTAATTTCGCCGCCAAGTGATTCAACGTAGTGATCTCTTTTTGACTCCTCGCGCTTCTTTTCTTTTTTCAACTTAGCGGTAACCAGGTCTTCTAGTGTAAGTTTCTTATTGGTTGTCATAATTGCACCTCCATAATTTAAAAAGAGGCGGTTTCCCGCCCCTACT
>Ga0209025_1004917_pt1 | contig 11237 bp, 11 predicted proteins | sample AraplaMF_Col_mLB_FD_184256 | JGI IMG/M metagenome (GOLD analysis project Ga0209025, IMG submission 184256) | Arabidopsis root microbial communities from the University of North Carolina, USA - plate scrape MF_Col_mLB (SPAdes) (version 2) | ecosystem: Host-associated > Plants > Roots > Endosphere... | reverse complement strand
TTCCAATATTATTGTTTGTAAGAGCACCTGCAATACCCGCACAGTGTGTACCATGACCATTTCCATCATCTGATTGACTATCATTATCTACATAATCGTGGCCGTATATAACTTTAGAGGATAAATCAGGATGATTACCTTGTACACCGGTATCGACAATAGCGATTTTGACAGCAGGAGCACTTCTCTGTGCATCCCATGCCTGAGGTGCTTGGATTTTTAGTAGCCCATATTGATTACTAAAATAGGGATCATTAGGAGTCCAAAATGCATGAAAATAATAGTTTGGCTCTGCATATTCTACATCAGGATTATTCTTATAAATTTTTATTTTATCTTTGACAGTACCTTTAGTAAATTTAATAACTTCAAACTTCAAGACATCATCTTTTGATACAACGTCAGCTCCTACTGATTTATGAAATTCTTGAGTTTTACTAAGAGACGTATTGTCTTTAAATTTTACAATAATTTGGTTCGGAACATATTCCTTGGATAAGGAGTCTGCATTCGATACAGAGGGGTTATAAAGGATGCAACCAAAAACCAAAGATAACACAAGTAAAAAAACACCAATTTTACTTTTCAATAGAAAATTCCTCCCTGTTATTTTATCTTTGTTGATGCACATTTCTTTTCAACTATATAGTTAGGTCAAGCGATGTATGATTAGTTTTGAAATTTCAGAAAATTACATCTAATAAAGCGGGCTATTAATGCAGAAGTTGTCCAAAGGATATTTCAATTACCAAGATGGTATTTTAAAGATAAATTTTAAAAGAAATCATGGTTTGGAATTGTTTTCATTTCAAAAAGGTGTTTGGAAAAGTAAAGAAAGAATGAGAAAGTAACAGTGAACGGTTCGCCACAATACAAAGTACAGACATACTATATTACTGCAAACGAAGCCTTTGTATATGTGAAGTAAAAACAAGCCAACTCTGTGTTTAAGAGTCGGCTTGTTTTGTATTTTTTTGATAAAATTCATCTTTGAATTTAGATTTAACAATGAAGAAAGCTTTTATTTTTATATGCGTTTTGTTTTTAATGATCCAACTCTATTATTCCATGTCTTATTAGTTCCATCAATATAGTAATTGTCTAAATTAACAATTAAGTAATCTGAATCATCTGTATTCCTAATCGTTATCTTCTTTCCTTCGTAATCTAGATCACTGTAGAGAGTGATAGAAGAGGATGGAGGCATTTTTATAGATGATATGTCATCATCCCCTAAAAAATTTTTTGTACTACCAGGAGTTAGAGTGAAAAATTTCGTCCCCCTCAGGTCGCTTAAGTCATAGAAGGAAAATTCATATGATGCTATACCTCTATTTTCGATAGAAACCTCAGCCTTATTTGATTGAGGACTAGCAGCACTTGTTTGTTCGCTAAAACCAAAAAGGAAGCCGCCGCTTAGAACTAGTGATGTAACCGTTACGCTTTTTAATACTTTTTTCACTTTTAAAACACCTCCATTTTTTTAACACAAGCCCATCTTATAACACCACTCTTTCTCTAAACTTTCGTTTACCTTACATAAACCTTACAAAAATTATAAAAAAAGCCCTGCTCGTTCGAGCAAAGCTACATCTAAAAAGTAAGAAAATTGAAAAATATTAACAGATTATTCATTTTAATATTCCGTCTATTAGAATTATAGGAAAAAATTATAATTTCATTCATTCGTTTATAGAATAATTAAGTATGTTAACACCTAGAGGAGGGATTCTCATGAAGAAAGTATTATCTGTTATGGGATCATTAGTATTGACGGTGATGGCATTATTTGGATTTAGCGGAACAGCAAGTGCGAATAGTTTTGGTTGGACTTACTTCGAAACGGAAGATGGAAAATGGGATGGAAACTCAATTATCACTACTTACTCACAACCAAATGTGGAAGTTCATCTTGGTGCTGATGGCCGTGGACCTTATACAATCGGTGGTACTCGTGTGGATGGGCAAACTTTGAGAGTTCGACTATGCAATCCAGTTACAGGTGCTTGTACGGCCTATCAATATTTTGGTGGTAGTGAGGGTTTATATAGTACTATTTTCACAGGAATGAAACCAGCTACTTATAGATTAGATGTTATTGATTCTTCTTCTTCCTACCGGGTTAAAGGATATGTGGAAGCTGCAACATTTTCTTGGTAGTAGTTACTATAATATTTGGATGTAAAAAAGAACAACTTTTAGTTGTTCTTTTTTACATCCAAAAATCATTTTCATTTATATTTTTCCCTAATTTCTTCAAGCCCCTTGTTATTTGGGACATAGTTGAGAATTTAGGTATGTATTCTTTATCATTACATACTTTCGAAATAGTCCCTCTACTTAACTTAGCCGCTTTCTCCAATTCCCCTTGTGTGATTCCTTGTTTGTCTAACCAACGACCAAACTTACTACGTTTTTTACCTAATCCAAACAATTTTACCACCTCAACCATAGTTTGCCCTTTTCGTCATTTTTTTAAACGCAAGAAAAAAACTGACATAAAGACCAAACAGTACACAATACCTTTTACCATACCAAACAAATTACGATTCACCGTTCCAATTTGATAGTCTTTTAAAACTTCGTTTCACCTATTCCAAATAGAATTCTTTCACAGAATGATACTTCAGACACTACGAGATTACTATTTTCAATGATTCATAGCCATTTTTATCTCTTCTAATCTTCAGGGACTATTCTTTCAGAATACAAGATGAGAGGTGGTGCAGACATTTGATATTTGAGTTAGTAAGTTCGGCTGCTGTTGGTGGTGTAATTCTATTTTCAAAAATGCATCAAAAAGGAGCAACAAATGATGCTTCTAAGATACAACGTATTTGCGCCAATTGTGGTTTGAAAGTGAAAGAAGGCAGAGATACTAGGACAATACAGCTGCTTCGCAAGACAAGGAATGACTGGGGTGTGGAATATGCATACCGGATTCCTTTGGGTCTTAGTTTCTCCGATTTTGAACAAAAGATACAGCACTTAGAAGATGGATTGAACCACAAAAGTAAAGTTTATGATTTCAAGCTATCAGACTTTAAATCTCTTCGTTTGGGAAAAGATATTTTAAAACAAATACAAAACATCATAAATAAGAAAAAATGCGTTAGAAAGGAAATTGAGCTGTCCTACGATGGGTTGTTGAAGATACGAGTTTACGAGAAGGGAATACCAAGCTTTGTGAAGTTCGAAGAAGAAATGATGAAACAATGCAAAGGGTGGGAAGTACCAATCGGATATACACGAGATGGATTGATAAAACACGACTTCGATAAAATCGCTCACATGATCTCAGCAGGAATGACAGACATGGGTAAATCGAATGTATTAAAGCTAATTATTACATCCCTTGTACGCAACCAACCAGAGAATACAAAGTTATTCCTCATCGATTTGAAAGGTGGTCTATCTTTCAACCGATACAGATTCCTTAATCAAGTCGAATCTATTGCGAAAAACCCAACCGAAGCCCTTGAGACTCTAAGGGAATTGCAAACCAAACTGAATGATAGAAACGAATACTTACTAGAAAACGGATACGAAGATATAAAAGAAGCTGGGGATCCCACAAGGTACTTTGTAATCGTAGATGAAGCAGCAGATTTATCAGCTTACCCTGAGTGCCAGGATATCGTCGTAGATATCGGAAGACGCGGAAGAGCTGCTGGAATGAGGTTGATATACGCAACTCAATATCCAACGAATGCTGCTCTTCCATCACAGTTACGCCAAAACATTGGGGCCCGTGTGTGTTTTAGGCTACAGACGGAAGTAGGAAGCCGCGCTGTACTGGATGAAGGCGGTGCGGAGAATCTTCCCAACATTAAAGGAAGGGCTATATATCAAACAAACGAAAAGACAGTTTTACAGACTGTTTACATCGACAACAAGCAAATCGATAACATCATAAAACCACACATCAATATCAGAGCAAGAAAGGAGAATGAAGATGCAAAAACTAGCCATGAAGGAAACAAGAACGGACAATATTCTCTCGAGCTTGAAGAGATTGGGATTTTTAACTAGGAAGCAAATTCAGGTGCTTCATGATTTAGGCGGAGACAGAAATGCATCTCGTGTTATGAAAGACATTGAAGAATATGTATCTAGCTTCAGAGATAGTGAAAAAGTTTATTACCTCAATAAAGAAGGTCGTGAGCGTATTGGATGCAAGAAGGTTCTCAAACGTTCTAATCAGTTCAGACACTACATCATGAGGAATGATATCTATATCGCTTATGAATGCCCTAAAACGTGGAAGCAGGAAGTGAAAATGAATGTTAAAGGGGTTGTTTCAATCATTGCAGATGCACTTTTTACTGATAACGGGCGTTACCACATTGTAGAGGTAGATCATGAACAAAAGATGAGTGCAAACCGTGTGAAGATGCAAAAGTATAGGAAGTTAATTGAATGTAATGTATTTGAGAAGCCACCTAAGTTTATTTGGTACACAACAACAGAATACCGTAGAAAACAGATTCAAAAACTTTGTGAAGGATTGGATTGCAACATATTTACGGTTACTGATTTCCATTAAAACTGAGGAGATGGTCCATGTGGCAACTGAGACAATGAGCATCAAAGATTTTATGGATGGTAACTACGGTGCAAAGAAAAAGTGGTGCTTGTTCAAAAAGAAAGCAAAAAAATACGCACCTGTCGCAGTGCGTGTATCATTAGTAATCGGTAGTGCTATTATATTCAGTAACTTTATAGATATTACCCATTGTTTCGCAGCAGGCCCAGATGTGGACTCGAGTGAAGTATTTAAAGATGTTCAATCAAGCGATGGGAAAATAAAGAATTATATAGATGGTCAATTGTACAACCGTATTGTAAATGCATTTGAACCAGTTATCTTTTTAATAAAAGCAGTTTCTTATCCGATTGCTAGTGTAGTTGCTTTATGCGGTGGATTATTTATCATGGTTGGTAGTCAGGAACGAGGATTCAGTCTTATATCAAGAGCTGGGATTGGTTATATTGTGGTGCAGATGATTCCATTGTTTATGCGTTTGCTTGTTGAGATTGCAAAAGCCATATAAAATAAGCCCTGCATATGCGGGGCTTATAATAATCATCTCTTTTCAAAGAAGTTACTACGTGTGTGATGATAAGTAGAACAAAATAGAAACAGTAGCAATTCTATTTAATCCAGAATTTCCACCATTGCTTCTTCTCCTGTGCAGCAGCTAACATCTTTTTTGTCTCTTGTTGTTCGCGAATCGTCTTCATGAGTAGTTCGTCATGGCTATTTAAACGTTCACCAAGACGTTCCTCTGCTGACTGCATTGCTTCTTTCATATGCTGCTGTATTTCTTTTTTAAGTTCTTGTTTAATCTCTTCTCTAAGCTCTAATTTAAATTCGTCTTTCCAATCATTAAAGGCTAGTTTTTTTAGTTCTTCTAAGGCTTTCTCACGATCATTATCTCTAATAAGAGGTGCAGGAACAGTCCCCGTTCCGCCGTTCCTATCTTCTGAACTGTATTCTTCAGCAATGACTTTAGCGGCCATAGAACGTGTCGTTCCTGCGTTCCCGATAAGTGATTGAAACTTCCGTAATGCAATCAAGTCATGTTCCGTGAAAGCTCGATTCTCTCTGTTCTTCCCGTCCTTGACTTTGATAAATTTGTATCCGTTCTTCTCAAGTTCCAAACACCATTTACGTAAATAGCTATCACTTATACCGAGAGTCTCGGCAACTTCCTTTGTCCAATAAGATTTTTCTAATGAGTCACGATCCCCGTTCCACTGTTCCTGATTCATTTGTATCCGTTCCTCCTTTCGTTCCTATTGCAACATTCTCCCTAAGAATCTACAATCCTCCCTAAAAACTTTTGATAATAAATAAAAAAGACAAGCATTATGCTTGTCCTCTTATAGATATTATTTCATTTAGGTTGTTTTTCTCATTTGAATTCAACTTATTAGCGATATAGTAATCTAGAATTTCATCAATAAACTCATAATTTTTTATATCTTTCATTGTGCAAATGGCTTTTATTTTATTAAGTGTTTCAGGCGATACTTTTATATTTTTTCTGTCTGCTGCTGACAATGAATTATTTTTCTGTGGTTTAGAATCTTCTTGAATAGGCGTTACAGTCACCAAGTATTTTTTATCCAAAATAACCACTCCTTTTTTATACTTTTATAAATTTATATTTTTATAAAAGTATAAATTTATAAATCTAGATAGGTACAAAATTAAACTTTATACCTATTCTCGACTTTTCTTTACTTCAAGTACTTGTTTCACAGCGTTTTTTACTAACTTTTGTTTTGGGGTAGGTAATGAAGCAACTTTTTCTTCGATTAACATATTTATTACTTCATAAATTTTCATATCTTCAATTGTAGCAAGTGTTGATATTGCTGTGTGTGTTTCTAATGAGACGCGGAAAGACTTTGGTAACTCTTTCGTAGTAAGTTTTCTCTTTGGTTTTTCAAAGAGCTTATCATCTTCAGGAAAACTCCGTTCCTGCTTTTCTTTACTTTCTGGTGTAATTGTTACTGATCCTTCAGTTTTCTTTCTTCTCATACCAAGTTGTTCTTTATCTATATTCAATTTGTTATCCATTTACTGTTGTCATTCCTTCCAAAATCTCGATTCTTTTTTCGACTTCACCTGCGATATTTTGGTATACAGTATGAACGTTTTTATCATGCACATCTTTCAAATTATAAGTGATTCCTGTTCTGTCAAATCTCTTTAAACGCGCCATCTGTTTAATGATATTGCTGAACACATTAGCTTTACCAAAAATCTCTTCGGCTTCTTGAAGGATATCCTTGTCAATTTCATTCCCGTTTTGCATCAGTACAGGTAATGCCCCAATAATTTCTAATGGTAAATTGTAATCATCTGCTAACGAAAATACATGTTCAATGTATTTCTGAGCACCTTTTAATGATCTTTCTTGTGTTTGTAAAATGACCATAACATAGTCACTAGCGACTAATGCGCTGTCTGCAAATTTATTTAATTGTGGTGGTACATCAATAAAAATGTAATCATAATTTTCTTTGATTATACTTAACTGTTTTGCGAAATAAGTATCTTGTGAGAAGTCATCCTCAAAATTTCTGAATAGGAACTTCTCATATGTTTGTAAATCCTCGTAAGATGGAAGCAAGTCCAAGTTAGGAAGTACATTAATCAACGCACTTTGTAAGTTCGCATCTATAAGAGCCATAGCTAATGTTCTTTTGAATTCCGGTTCGATTGAATGGACTTTTTTCATGGTATTGAATAGTAAATCAGTCGCATTCGCTTGTGGATCTAAATCTACTAATAAAGTTTTCTTTCCTTGTTTCGCGAATGTATAAGCTAACATTACAGCGTTGGTAGTCTTTCCGACCCCGCCTTTGAAGTTCCCAGTTGTGATAACCTTGCACATTTTCCGTCACCTCGTAAAAAAAGTTTTTTTATACTTTTATAAATTTATAATTTGATTTTATACCACAACAAACCACTGGTAAAGTATAAAATTATAATTTTATACTTTTATAAAAAGTTTAAAATTAATCTATAAACAGATGGTAGTTTTTAAAACCTATTTTTAAAAGGTTATATTATCAAGCTTTATTAGCGTATTTTTTATAAAAATATACTTTTATACTTTTATAAAATTATAAAAGTATAAAAAAATATCATTCTCTTTTTTGAAAAACTAGTTTTTTATAAAAGTATAAATTTATAAAAGTATAAAAATGAAATTCGAATTTTATATAGAGTGAAATATTACGGGCTGATATAGGCATTTACAAACAAAAAAGCTTGTTGTAACGTAATAAACAACAAGCATCATTCTACAAAACAAAACATAGTTTGATAAATCAAATCTACATAAATAGATTGAATAAAACAATTGAATATGAACACAAAACAAAAAGCCACTCCCATTTGCTATCGGCTACCAACCTTTAGCGGGAATGACTTCTTCTAGCTAGTGTACCACCACTTGGCTAGATATAACCTGTTTAACCAGACGGGATTTCGGTTTAAGTAGTGTACCACCACTATCCTTAAACAATTATGCCTTTTCACGAGGCTTCTTTGATATACCCATTTTATCTATGATTTGGCTAAAATTCAACTAGTAAATGCTAGAATTGATTATTTTGTAGTCAAAAAGATATATAGGGCATCTCTAAACCTAGAAGTCTTGTGGATCTACAGGCATTTAGGAATTGGAGATGCCTTTTTGTTTTTTGTTCGCGTGGAATTGCCTGAAACCACGTTAATAAAAACTGATAAGCCGTGATTCCGTGCTGCTATATGCGGGAACGTGTTACGGCGTGGCTAGCTGTTGGTCGTGCAGGGGGTACAGAGTATACGCCTACAAAAACAGCACCCCTCATTGGATTCCTGTTCATCTGGTGAGGGAGGGCGAGAACTTGCCCAGGGACGATTCTCTAAAAGGTTCGGGTGGTTATCGTTAGCATTACGGTGCTAGGGAGTACATTCAGTTTGTCGTGTAGGGACGATATTACAAGGACAAGCCATAGAAAAAGGATGTATGCGATGAAGATCGCTGAGTGAACAGGGTCTATACATACGGAACACTGACAAAGCAAGGCATGGCATTAACCGAAGACACTTATCCTTTCTATACTGATCGATTACTTTTTGTAGTCATTCAGCATAGGGGATAAATCTGCCAACCAGCCGTTTTCCTAACTTCGCTGTAGCATGATAAAAACCGTCAAAACCTACAGTCAATACAAATTACTAATAAAAGATGAAAAATATAAGATAGAATATTACTTTAATATCCTACTAGCTAAGATAGTGGAGGAAGTAAAGGATTATTACTAACTTAGTTAGAGGATATGGGGATTAATGGTTAGAATATGCCTTATTTCCGAAAATGGTTTTATCAATCAGATATAGTACGTGAAATTATATGTAGTAATTGTATTTTTGGGGTACAGCCGAGATACATGTAATTTTGAGTATTAGGCTTACCTTTATTTCCAAACAAAACCTATTGAACTTATAGCTAGGTTTTATTATGTCTATTTACAATAAAGATTTTATTTTTGTTCATTATGGGTTAACCCTAATCATCCATTAGTTAGTTACTGAAAACACTTTGTTTTAATTGTATGATTAGGGTGTATGATAATAAGTTAAAAAATAAAAGATTAGACATACGAAGGATTTTTATAAAAAATAATAGTGTGGATTTTAAAAAAAACTTGGCGGGAGAACCAATATCTAAATGATTAAGGGGAGGAAGAATTATGTCCAATAACGTAAGACCAAGAAGAATAATTTTAGATTTAGCAGTTACTTTAGATGGTTTTATTGAAGGGAAACATGGGGAAGTTGATTGGTGTATTATGGACTCTGAGATGGGGTTTATTGATTTCTTAAATCAAATTGATACTATTTTATATGGAAGAAAAAGCTACGATTTATGGGGACAATTTACTCCAGAAATTGAAGGTACTAAACCTGAAAAAGAACTTTGGGAATTAATTCACAGTAAAGAAAAATATGTGTTTTCCAGAACACAAAAAGGGAGTGATAATAAAGCAATATTCATAAAGGATAATATTCTTGAAGAAGTAAATAAATTAAAGAAAAAGTCTGGTAAAGACATTTGGCTATATGGCGGAGCAAGTCTAATTACAACATTTATCAATTTAGGGCTTGTGGATGAATTTAGATTATCTGTTCACCCTGTTATTTTGGGAGAAGGAAAACCGTTGTTTATTGATATAAAGCAGAGGTTGAATTTAAAAGTGGTCAATACAAGAACGTTCTCCTCTGGCGTTGTGCAACTAATCTATCATTTGAATGGGAACTAATAATATTACACATTCCAAAGATAAAATACAATAAATTTCATTAAGAAATACTCGATAGTAATTGTCATTTCTTCAACAATAAGGCGAGATTCTTGAATAACATAGGTAGAAAATAATTAAACTTTTTTATAAAAACCCAAACATAGATTTGCTAAGGAAGAATCCTTTTTGATCAAACTTTATTTTAAAGCCACAAATAGATAAAAAACCCGATTTAAAATCAGGTTAGAAATAAAAGTAATCCTATGACCTATTTTTTCACGTATCTCGGCTATACCCCTTTTTGATGTGGAAAGAATAGTATAGCAAATACCCATTTGTAGATGGACAATCACCTAAAAATGATGCATTCAAATATAATATCCGGAAAACTAAGAAAAAGATAAGGAGTGACCGATCTTGTATTATCACCATTATCCTTATTCCCATTCTGGATTTTATTATTCAAATTCAGTAGTTATACCATCCTATTCAGTTCCGACAATTCCGTCTTATCATAGTCAATTTTATGACTGGCGTATGCAGTGTTATAGAGATTGTAGAAATAACGGAGGAGCACCTTCAGCTTGTTGTTTTCTCTGTGATCTACCGTGTTACTAATTTAACTAATGTGATTAAACTTGTGATATGGTAATGAAAAGTAGAAAGTTTATTTTTTATAGGGGAAAATATGATTTTCCTGTTTTGCTCATGGGTAACATATGTATTAATATGATGGTGTTCAACCAAAGTACTTGTTTAGGTTTGATCTCTGCACATCGTGTGGGGATTTTTTCATAAAGAAAAGACACTATATGAAGTGTCTTTTCTGATAGTTTTTTAGCAGAAGCAAGCAGCTCCGACTATGCTTAATAATATAAAGAGGACAACGAGTAAAGCGAATCCTCCAGCAAAGCCGCCGCCGCAGCTACCATCAAAGCCCATAATGGTTCCTCCTTTACCTAAGAGGGGTCACTATATCATTCTGGGAAAATTGTACGCTAAGGGATACAAAACCTTATCCTGGCAGCATCTTTAATAGATAAATACATGTTCAGAAAGATAAAATTCAAAGATTAATTGAACATTGAATTATGTACACACTTTATGAACGTGATTATAGCTAGAAAACCTTGATATTATTGAATTCTATGCTCTGTTCATAAACATAAGATTTTCTGAACAAATATCCCTTAGCGTGCAGCAAAAGGGGTTAATTATGACAAAAATGTGTCTAAACGTACAGAATTCCCGGAATGATATGGTGGGGCCTATTATTTGTTTCAACTCTTTTTCAAATCAGCCTTGCGTTAGAATAAGGTACAATTTGGATGGTATAGAATAAAAAGGTTATCAAATGCCGAACGAAACTCTCAGCAGATGATAACCTTTTGGGGTAGCTTATCAATGATTTCAATAGCTACCCTCAC
>Ga0209025_1004915_pt1 | contig 11244 bp, 7 predicted proteins | sample AraplaMF_Col_mLB_FD_184256 | JGI IMG/M metagenome (GOLD analysis project Ga0209025, IMG submission 184256) | Arabidopsis root microbial communities from the University of North Carolina, USA - plate scrape MF_Col_mLB (SPAdes) (version 2) | ecosystem: Host-associated > Plants > Roots > Endosphere ... | reverse complement strand
AATATAGATAATTTAGTATCAGCATTTTATGATGCTGTATTAAAAGTTGAACATCTAAAAAATATCATTGAAAGTCACTCATCTGTTGAACGTTTGAGAAAAACTTTATCGTCACATATCCATTTATTGTTTCATGGTGAAATTAATGATGAATATGTAAGTAAACGATTAAAAGTGGCTCAAATTCATTTTAGAATAGGTCTTCAACCGAAATGGTATTTAGCTGCATTTCAAAATATTTTAGAAGAGTTAATTTTTGTTATTTCTAAAATTACGAATACTACTAGTGATGAGCAAAGAAAGCTAATATCAGTAGCTTCAAAAATATTAAACTTTGAACAGCAGTTAGTATTAGATCTATATGAAAAAGAAAATATCGGGGCAAAAGAGAAACAACTACAAGTTGAAATAAATTTAAAGAAAAAAATTGGTGAAATTGCTGAGGAATTACTTGCTTTAGTAGAAGAAACAAATGCTGCTGTTGAGTTATTAGTAGATAGTAGTGTAAGGGTAAACGAATCAGTTATATCAAATAATGAAATTGCAAGTACTACTCAGTCGTTGGCTTATGAAGGTCAAGAGTTAATGAAGGTGTTGCATAATAAAATTTCAACGATCTCAAATAGTACTGATGAAGTAACAGTATCAGTTGATGTACTAAATAACTCTTTTAATGAAATATCACAAGTCATTTTAATTGTTCAAGATATTGCGAATCAAACTAATTTACTGGCCCTTAACTCTGCAATTGAGGCAGCTCGTGCAGGTGAGCATGGAAAAGGATTTGCGGTAGTAGCAAACGAGGTCAAGAAGTTAGCTACACAAACAAAAACATCAACGGAACGAATTGAAGAATTAATCTCACATGCAACATTGTATATGAATAAAGTTGTCAATTCGATTCATGACGTAAAAGGTTTAGTAAATGATGGGCAACAGGAAGCTACGCAAACTCATGATTCCTTTAATGGTATTGTAAGTTCAATGGATACTAGTTTATCTGGAAACCATGGAATTGAAAAACAAATTGTAAATTTAGTAGATGTGATTAAAGAAATTGGCGGAGCAATCAGCAGTGTTGCAGTGTCCGCAAATGATCTAAATGACGCTGTGCATAAAGAGTAATATATTAGCTAAAAGAGAGGGGAATTCCTTCTCTTTTTTTGTTTTTTACAAAATTGTGAGAATATAACAAATTTGTTAAGAACCGAAATTTTATGATGAGATATGTTATCCTAATATAAATAAGATAGTGGAGTGATTTTTATGACCGAAAAAGACTTTTGGGGACTCATTTCAAAAATGCATATTGTAGAAGAACCTTATGAGTGGGTAATAAGTCATTTAGCAAAACAAAGCGATGAAGAAATTGCAGAATTTGAAATACAGTTCGAAACTGCTTTTTCAAGAGCATACAATTCTAGGTTATTAGCAGCTGCATGGGTGATTATGGATGGATGCTCAGAAGATTCATTTGCTTTTTTTAGAGCGTGGTTAATCGGTCAAGGTGAGCAAGTATATAAAAAAGTTCTAAATGATCCAGACTATTTGGCTGAATATATATTTCCTGTTTATGAGGAAGAAGGTTTAGTGCCTGAATTAGAAGACATGTTAGATTTAGCTCTACAAGCTTATACAATCAAACGTAAAGGCGACGATGATTGGGATGATCAACTTTGGAATGAGTTCAATGCTTTAGTTGAAAGTAAGGGATATCATTATCCAGAGTTACATTTAGCTGCAGATTGGAAAACAAACGATGAATTAAAAGAGTTATATCCGAAACTATGGAAACGTTTTGGACTAAAGCCATTACGCTAATTTAAAGAAGAACTTTGTACTTCAGTCTATTGACAAACGCTCGCTTTCTTCGTTGCTTCGCCTGCTTGTGGTGCTCATTACCGTCAGAGGTAACTCGCTCCTCATCCGGCTTTGCGCCTTGAAGACAAGCGTTTTCAATCAATCTGAATCTATTGATTTTTTATATTTTCTCTGCAAAATGATAGAAGAACCTTGTTCTTCTTTTTTTGTCGTTTAAGAGGATAATTCGTAGCGAAATATTTTATTTAATTTGTATTCATGATAAACTTTTTCATTATGTATATGTTCAGGTGAAAACTATTGGATAAGGAGGAATTAGATGGAAGACAATATTGTCTTTTTTCCTAAATTAAAGGATCGGATTATCAGTTTAGGTAAAAAAGCACTAGAGGAGAAAAACTATAGTAAAGCACTGATGCTTTGTGATCAACTGAAAGAGATGGATGAACATAATTCTCAAACTGAACTGGCAGCGGTAGCGTGCTTACTTGAAGGAAACAAACCAATTGAAGCAAAAATAAGATGTGAGGACTTAGTTTTTGGACCATTTGAGAGTGATGAAGCAATTGAAGTCTATATCAGTATTTTATTTCAATTAAAAGAGTATGAAGTATTACAAAAATCAATAAAAAAATTACTTCAGCAAAAACGAATAGATGAAACTCAAATGGATAAATATCAAGCAATGCTATCGTTATCAAATAAGGTAGCTCCAGAACGAAATGAACATCATGAAATGTTGAATTTACATAATTTAGTAGAAAATAACATATCGATCCACAAACAGCTTGAAATCATCAATGAACTGAGAGTGATTGATTGTAAACTTGTTATAAAACAAATAGAAGAAGTTGTGAAAAGTTCTCGAGCAAATCCATTAATTCAAAGTTTTATTTTATTTATTTTACAAGAGCAATCAATTGATCATGAATTTGAAATTAAGAAAATGAACCAAGAAATGACTTGGAATGCTATCAGTGAATTAAATGAACATGATCATTTTATTGCAAAGGTCGTACAAAAGTTAAGTCTTGTGCTAGAGAGTGAGGATCCTTCAGCATTTGAATTAGCAAAAACACATTTTCAGCATTTTATGACAATCTATTTTCCATTTATTCCCGAACCGAGTAATGAGGATGTTTGGACTGCTTGTTTCTATAGTATTGTACAAGAATTTTTTGATCGAGTAGTTGATGAAGAAGATTTGTTTTATTTGTTCAAAGTAGAATTTGAAGAAGTTCAAAGAGCGGCCACATTAGTAAGACAATTTGAAAAAGAAGGGTACTTTGATTTGAACGGCGGCTAAATCTTTAGGACATTTTGACTGTTGTGATGTGAATGGATCAAGGTAGCATCTCATACATAAACAGGAACATGGCGTGGAAAGCAGCAATCTTTTTAGGTAGAGACCTAAATATAAAATAGGAAATATTGAAACAAAAAAGGAATGTGTTATAATAGAATGGTTGTAACGACTATTTACTTAATTATACATGTAATATTTCCTGTTTATTTATAAATTGGACATGCGTGTATAGTACTAAAATTCGTAAGCACATATATATTTTTAGATAATCTTGGAGGGAACTAACAATGACTGCTAAATGGGAAAAATTAGAAGCTAACGTTGGTCTATTAACTGTAGAAGTTGAAGCTTCTGAAGTAGATAAAGGTTTAGACGCAGCTTTCAAAAAAGTTGTAAAAACAATTAATGTACCTGGATTCCGTAAAGGAAAATTACCTCGTCCAATTTTTGAACAAAAATTTGGTATCGAAGCACTTTACAATGATGCTTTAGATGTAATTTTACCAGAAGCATACAGCCTAGCTGTTCAAGAAGTTGGTATTGAGCCAGTTGATCGTCCAGAGGTTGATGTAGAGCAAATGGAAAAAGGTAAAACTTTAATCTTCAAAGCTAAAGTAACTGTAAAACCTGAAGTTAAATTAGGTGATTACAAAGGTTTAGAAGTTGAAGAAACTGATGCAACTGTAACTGACGAAGATGTACAAGCTGAATTAACTAAATTACAAGAGCGTCAAGCTGAGTTAGTAGTTAAAGAAGACGGTACAGTTGAACAAGGTGATACAGCTGTAATCGATTTCGAAGGTTTCGTTGATGGCGTTGCTTTCGAAGGTGGAAAAGGTGAAAACTATCCATTAGAAATCGGTTCAGGTTCTTTCATTCCTGGATTTGAAGAAGCTTTAATTGGTACAAAATCAGGCGTTGAAACTGATGTAAACGTAACATTCCCTGAAGAGTACCACAGTGCTGAATTAGCAGGAAAAGCTGCTACTTTCAAAGTAACTGTTCACGAAATTAAATCTAAAGAACTTCCTGAATTAAACGACGAGTTCGCTAAAGATGTAAACGACGAAGTTGAAACTTTAGACGCTCTTAAAGCAAAAATCAAAGCTGATTTAGAAGAGTCTAAAAAAGCTCAAGCTGAAGGTAGCTTACGTGATGCATTAGTACAAAAAGCTGCTGACAATTCTGAAGTTGAAATTCCTGAAGTAATGTTCGAAAGCCAAGTTGACCGTATGGTTAAAGACTTTGAACAACGTATTGCTGGGCAAGGATTAAACTTAGAACTTTACTACCAATTCACTGGTACTAAAGAAGAAGACCTTCGTGGTCAAATGCGTACAGATGCTGAAGCTCGTGTGAAAATCGACCTAACAATCGATGCAATCATCGAAGCTGAAAAAATCGAAGCAACTGAAGAAGAAGTTAACGAAGAATTAGGACGTTTATCTGAAATGTACAATATCCCTGCTGACCAATTAGTTGGAATGCTTGGTGGTACTGATGCAGTTCGTGATGATATCCAAATCCGTAAAGCTGTTGAATTATTAGTAGATAGCAGAAAAAAATAAGCGTTATTTTTAAATATAGTGTATAAAACAAGGCGCGAATTTTTCGTGCCTTGTTTTTAAATAATGAAATATTTGGTAATATGAACTGATTCCTTTAAAATGCACATATACATATGTTAGAATCTGTTAATACAGTTTTTAAAAAAAGATTGTGGCTATACTAAAAATAATTCTTTAAAAAAAGGATTATCTACATTACATTAGAATATATATATTCTAAAAATTTAAACAACTTAAGAGAACTAAATAATTGCTTTGTTTATTTTGTGTGCTATCATATAGCTACAAGATACATATTTTTTCGTAATACATACATATTGAGTGACTTTTTAGAAATTTTTAGAGGGAGTGAACATATGTTCAAATTTAACGAAGAAAAAGGACAGCTAAAATGTTCGTTCTGTGGAAAATCTCAGTCTCAGGTAAGAAAGCTAGTTGCTGGACCTGGTGTGTACATTTGTGACGAGTGTATCGAATTATGTACTGAAATTGTTCAAGAGGAATTAGCAAAAGAAGAAGAAGTAGAGTTTAAAGATGTACCAAAGCCAAAAGAAATTTGTGAAATTCTTGATGAATATGTAATTGGTCAAGACAATGCAAAAAAGGCTTTATCAGTAGCTGTTTATAATCATTACAAACGAATTAATTCAAATAGTAAGATTGATGAAGTTGAATTATCGAAAAGTAATATCGCAATGATTGGACCAACTGGTAGTGGTAAAACATTATTAGCTCAAACATTAGCACGTATTTTAAATGTACCTTTTGCAATCGCTGATGCTACTTCATTAACTGAGGCTGGATATGTTGGAGAAGACGTAGAGAATATTCTTCTAAAACTAATCCAAGCAGCTGATTATGATGTAGAGCGTGCAGAAAAAGGTATTATCTATATTGATGAAATTGATAAGGTTGCTCGTAAATCTGAGAACCCATCTATTACTCGTGACGTATCAGGTGAAGGTGTACAACAAGCACTTTTAAAAATTCTTGAAGGTACGGTTGCAAGTGTACCGCCACAAGGTGGACGTAAACATCCTCATCAAGAATTTATTCAAATCGATACAACAAACATCTTATTTATTTGTGGTGGAGCATTTGATGGTATTGAACAGATCATTAAACGTCGTTTAGGTAAAAAAGTAATTGGATTTGGTGGAGACTCTGAAAAGAATGATTTAAGTTCAAAAGAGATCTTAAACCACGTATTACCGGAAGACTTATTACGATTTGGTTTAATTCCAGAGTTTATTGGTCGTTTACCAGTTTTAGCGAACTTAGAGCAGCTTGATGAAACATCGTTAGTAGAAATTTTAACGAAACCAAAAAATGCTCTAATTAAGCAATATCAAAAATTACTTGAGCTTGACCAAGTAGAACTTGAGTTCGAAGACCAAGCGTTAACTGAAATTGCTAAAAAAGCAATTGAACGTAAAACGGGTGCTCGTGGTCTACGTTCAATTATCGAAGGAATTATGTTAGACATTATGTTTGAATTACCTTCTCGTGAAGATATTCAAAAATGCGTAATTTCTGCTGAAACTGTTAAAACTGGTGCAGCTCCGAAGCTTGTATTAGAAGACGGTTCGGAATTAGAACTAAATAAAAAAGAAAAGAAAAATAAATTAGCTTAATAAAAAAACCAAATGCTTCCTGAGCATTTGGTTTTTTTGTTTTATATTTTTAGTGTTTATATCATACTATCCAGCTGATGTTACAAGTTTTTCTTTCTGATTTGCCTTTACAACTAGTAAACATGCTATCAGTGCAAATACAAAAGTAAATAAGAACAAAATTCCAATTCCATTCCAATATACATTCCAATCTCTTGTACTAATTACACTTCTAAAACTATTTACAGCATAAGTCATCGGAAGGAACTTATTAATCGCTTGTATAAATTGAGAAGCTAGTTCAATTGGGAACGTTCCGCCACAAGTAACTAATTGTGTAACGAGTAAAATAATCGCACCTAATTTTCCGATTCCTCCGAAAATCGAAACAAGCATTAAAATAAAAGTAACATATGTTAATGAAGCTAATAAACTTAAGGTCAAGAATTTTGGGATACTGTAAACATGAACGTCAAAACCAAACAATATGACAATATCTACAATAATTGTTTGAATGAATGCAAATGAAGCATAGAGACTGAACTTATTAACAAAATGCTGCCAACCTGTTATGCCAGGGATTTTTGTTTCGCGCTCAAAAGGAACAACATTTGATGCAATTAAACCACCAACAAATAAACCAAGTGTAAGGAAATAAGGCACCATTGATGTACCATAGTTTTCGACCTCATTTATAACAGTTTCTTGTAAATCAACAGGTCGAGAGAACATACTAAATAGATTCTCGTCTGAATGGATTTTTGAAGATTTATTTGCTGCATCACTTAGTTTTTCTGATAATTCACCAGTCCCATTTGTTAAATCCTGCATTCCACTAACTAAAGATGAGGTACCATTAAGTATTTTTTCTGATCCATTTGTCGCAGAAATAACACCGGTACTAAAAGAGTGGAAACCTTCATTCCAATCTGCCATACCAGAAGAGAATTTAGATAGACCAGCTGTTAATTTTTGACTACCTAAGTATGCACTATTCAGATTTTGATTAAATGAATGCAATCCATTTGCAAGCTCTTCTTGGCCAACTTTTACTTTGATGATTCCATTTGATTGTAACGTTTGGATTGTTTGCATTTTATCTACTAGTCCACTAATAATTTGTATTTCAGATTGTAGTGCCTGTATCGTTTCGTCATCTTTTGCTTCTGAGTTTTTATTGATATATTCATCTAGCTTTGCAGTGATTACTTGTTTTGTTTTAGTAAGTTCTACTATTAACATCCCTTGAGAATCACTAGCTGATTTAAGTTGTGTCACCCCAGAAACTAATGAATTTGCACCAGCTTCAAGCTGCCCACCAGCATGATTTAATTCACCTAATCCGGTAGTTAAAGAATCAGATCCTGATTTTATTGTACTTAGACTACCGGAAAGCTTTTCTACACCTTCTATTAATGGAACAGTACTTTCAGATAATTGTCTTTCTCCTTTAACCAGTTGACTTGCACCATCTTTTAGATTTGAAGCGCCACTTTTTGCTTTATTTGTACCTTCGTGAATTTTAGTAGCACCGTTACTGGCCTGTTCAAATCCATTACCCATATCTTTTAGATTTGAAAAGATCGTCTCAGTATAAGACTTAGTAATTTCTGTACTTACTTTGTCATATAGCTCTTTTGCAACCTGGCTACTAATTTGCCCAGCAACAAAGTTTTTGCCTTGATTAATTTTGTATTCTAATCTTGCTTTTTGAGGATGTTCATCAGCAATAGTTGCTATTTTTTCAGAGAAATTTTTGGGAACTGAGATAATTAAGAAGTAATCACCATTTTTTAAACCTTTTTCAGCGTGGGCTTTAGTTACAAAATGTAAATCCAAGTCCTTGTTACCTTTTAAATCTGCTACCATATCTCTGCCAATATGAATATTTTTATCACCCATGTTAGCTCCATGATCTGAATTCACAATTGCCACAGGGAATTGATCCAATTTTCCGTATGGATCCCAATATCCAGCAACAAATAAACCGGCATAAACTAATGGCATTAATAAAAGAATTCCAACTGCGATGGTCGCCATTTTGTGCTTTAAGATATGCTGCCAATCTTTCAGAAATAATGTAAGACCCATTATAAAAATCACTCCATTCCAAAAAAATAAATACTTGTATGATACAAGTATTATGATAAAAAAACACATCTAATTAACAGAGCTTGTTCTATAAACTTGTATGATACAAGTTTTTGCGTAAAATTAGATGTTTATCAGGTCGTAAACCCCAAAAAACTTGCCTCATACAACCATTAGGACAGTAACTAGTTGTGATACACAACTATATTAGTGTAATTGGTTGTATTATGCAAGTTAAAATTCTTTAATAAAAATATCATGATACTGTTAAGATTTTTTATAATTCTTTTTAAAATCTTCTGCAGTTTGATTAAACTTTTTAAGTAATGTAGTAAACTGAGTTTTATCTTCATCTGACCAATCTTTTAAAAACTCAGAATAGAACAATCGACGTTCACTTTTCACTTCCGTAAGTTGTTCTGTACCTAAATTTGTAATCTCAAATAAACTAATTCTTGCATCCTTTGCGTCGGAAACTCTTTTAATAAAGCCTTTTGCTTCTAAAGATGAAGTTTGTCTACTCATTGTTGAAATATCTAGTTGAAACTGATCAGCTAATGTTTTTATACTAATTGGTCCGAACTTTTCAATTGAAAGTAAAAGTAAGTAAATTGAACGATTTAAATCTCTATATTTTAGAAAGGCAATTCTAGTAGCTTCAGCTCTACGAACAAAAATAGCTAATTCTAATTCTAATTTGTCTATATTATCAAATTTATTATTCATTATATTCGCTCCATAAAATTTACTTTATTAAAATAATCTTACTTTGAATAAGCTTAAAAAGTAAAGTAAACGTAAGTAAGTTAATTTTTAAAAATGGTTTATCCTTCCAATTAAGAGGCGATACTAGAATTAATTTCTACTTCAGTGGAGGGGTATAAAATGAACTTAACAACTATTATTTTATTAGCACAGCTCGCTTTAGGTACGATAGTCGCATTGTACTTTATTCATTTATTAAAAGGTCAACGTACAACAAAAGTTTCAATTGACCGTGAATCTAAAAAAGAAATGGAACAATTAAGGAAGCTAAAAGCAATATCATTAACTGTTCCGTTAGCTGAAAGAGTCAGACCGACTACTTTTAATGATATTGTTGGACAAGAAGATGGTATTAAAGCATTACAAGCATCTTTATGCAGTGCCAATCCTCAGCATGTCATTATATATGGACCACCTGGTATTGGGAAAACTGCAGCTGCAAGACTTGTATTAGAAGAAGCTAAAAAAAATCCTCAAACTCCTTTTAAAAACGATGCTGTCTTTATTGAATTAGATGCAACTACTGCTAGATTCGATGAGAGAGGTATTGCAGATCCCCTAATCGGTTCAGTTCACGACCCGATTTATCAAGGAGCAGGTGCAATGGGGCAAGCTGGTGTCCCTCAACCGAAAAAAGGTGCTGTTACGGATGCGCATGGCGGAATTCTATTTATTGATGAAATAGGTGAACTTCATCCGATTCAGATGAATAAAATGCTGAAGGTATTAGAGGATCGAAAAGTAAAGTTTGAAAGTGCTTATTATCAAGAAGAGAATCCGTCTATTCCTGCACATATTCATGAGATATTTAAGAATGGATTACCGGCAGATTTTAGATTAGTAGGTGCAACAACACGATCTCCTGAAGAAATACCACCTGCTATTCGTTCACGTTGTTTAGAAATATTTTTTAGAGAACTAGAACAAGATGAGATTCAAGCAGTCGCAAAAAGGTCTGCAGAAAAAATTGATTTAACTATTTCTGAAAGAGCGCTAGAATTAGTCGGAAGATATGCAAAAAATGGTCGTGAAGCAATCAATTTAATTCAGTTAGCTGGTGGGATGGTTTTAACTGCTGGACGTAACGAATTAGTGGAAGAAGATATTCAATGGGTTGTCTCAGTCAGTCGCTTATCGCCTAGAATGGTTAATAAGATACCTGAACAACCAACTGTTGGACTCGTAAACGGATTAGCTGTTTATGGTGCAAATATTGGAGCGTTATTATCTATAGAAGTTAGTGCCATTCCTGCAAAAGAAGCGGGGAAAGGAACGATTACAATTACAGGTATTGTTGAAGAAGAAAGTCTTGGAAATCAAGGTAAGTCAGTTAGAAGAAAAAGTATGGCAAAGGGTTCACTAGAAAATGTAACGACTATATTACGTAAAATTGGTGTCCCAATCGAAGACTTTACAATTCATATTAACTTTCCAAGTGGGACTTTAACAGATGGGCCGTCTGCTGGTATAGCAATGGTTGTAGGGATATTTTCAGCTGTAAATAATATTCCAGTCGACAATACGATTGCATTAACTGGTGAAATGAGTATTCAAGGTGAAGTTAAACCTGTTGGCGGTGTACCAGAAAAAGTTAAAGCAGCTGTAAAGGCAGGCGCGAGAAAAATTATCATTCCAAAAGAAAACGATCAAGCTACATTACATCAATATGAAAATGTTGAAATTTTAGCTGTAGATCGGATTGAAAAAGTATTACATGAAGTCTTTAAAGATAATTGGAAATTTGAACTAACAAGTAAATCAACAAAAGAAGATTATACACAATTAACATTGTTTGAAGAAAGTCAATCGCAATCTATGTAAATAAAAAAAAGTGTTCGAATCAACTCATTTCGAATAAATAGAGAATAGCACACATTTTTTCTCTATTTTTCTTCAAGTTGAACGGGACACTTTTTTTTTATTGTCTAAGTCGCTTCCACTTTTCTTAATGTCTAGTTCCAGGTGTTAGCCCCTCGAGGTCATAAGTCAAAGTCATGCAAAGGTTAAAGAGCAACCTTTACCTGTCTTCGCCTTATGCTTGTCGGGTCAGAACGAGTCGCTTCCACTTTTCTTAATGTCT
>Ga0209025_1004911_pt1 | contig 11251 bp, 9 predicted proteins | sample AraplaMF_Col_mLB_FD_184256 | JGI IMG/M metagenome (GOLD analysis project Ga0209025, IMG submission 184256) | Arabidopsis root microbial communities from the University of North Carolina, USA - plate scrape MF_Col_mLB (SPAdes) (version 2) | ecosystem: Host-associated > Plants > Roots > Endosphere ... | reverse complement strand
TTTCGTGTCCCGGCCGTGCAAAAGCACATACGAGCTCAAGCTCATTCTGCTCAATGAACCAATCCAGCCAGCGCTCATCCCATGCAGCAAGAATAAGCGGAAGTGGTTGAATGACAATCGTGTATAGTGACATCATTCCGTTGGAATAGCTCCACTCTGCAGGCACCTCAACATATTCTCTGGACAGTACCAGTGCTTCGATTGTGGAGCACAGTTCCTTCTTCCTTCTCTGCATCTCTTTGTTCGTCTGCATCTTCCACTTGTTCCGCATCGATTCTACATAGTGATCGTACATTGCCTCTGGTGATAACAGATTGAACGAGGCGCGAACAGCATAAGACATGAAGCGTACGTCAAGATCTTCAATTTTTCGCAAATGAGCAAGTGCCTCTTCCGAATTCTCTGTCTCCATATACCAAGCGACAGTGTGGATCAGCTCCAGCCATTGGAAAGGTCTATATTCTTCATAGCGGCCCACGAAATTCGCATATACGTCGTAGAGTTCTGCGCACCGCTTCTCATGCAATGCACGAACTACATATCGGATCCTCGTCCAAGCCGCCTCCAGCTTCTTCTTATCGTCTGCTAGTTCCAACGCTGCGCTCAAATCGCGATCCAAATCCTGCACCAACAGGGCAGTCAGCTGCGGATGATCACATTCAGCTGCCGCTTCTGAGGCAAGTTCAATATCCTTGCCGGCAAACGCTTCATGCAACCGTTCCACCGCTCTGTCTGATCCATAGATCGCAAGCGTATGATACGCGGATTCCCGAATCGCCTTCTTCTTCTCTTTCGTCCATTCAAGAACTGATTCTTCATATTGGATATAGGCTGACAACAATCGGATTGCTGTCGCTCTCACTTCATCCGAGCCGGACTGTGCCGCTTCATAGATAAACGATGCCACGTCTTCTCCGCCGACGGTACCGATGACACGAAGCTTTCTCGCTTCCAGCTTGCCGCCATCGATTTGGAATGTCTTCATCAGATGTGGTACGACTTGCGATCCGTAGGAAGGAAGAATCTTATCCGTAGTTAGATCAGCAATTTCCGTATACGGGTCTCCAAGGGCTGCAATCGCGTACTGCAACAAGCGAAGATCCGCGAACATACCGTCCTCGAATGCCTGTAAGATCACTTCATAGCGTCCTCCGCCTGTTGTCGTTAGTGCTTCTTGCACCGCCGCCAGCTTGCGGTAAGACAGCTTCGTAGACAGATTGCTCGGATAGCTCTCCATGTCAGTCAACTGCCCTGCCGGAGCCGAGCTTCCCTGCGTATATAAGACGGAATGAAGGAGCATTCCAATGTCCTGCAGCGTCTCCGCTGAAGACTGCTCCTTGCCCGCAGGAGGCTCAATTAATGATGCAATTCCTTCTGCCAGCCGCTTGAAAATGGGGGCCCGCTCACCTAGCTGCTGGAACTGCGGAAGTAGTCGTTTTAGACGGAAGTCGCCGACTGCCAAATCACTGCCTGCAATATACAGTCGCCGTACTTCTTGATGAAGCTCTTGCAACAATGCTGTACTCATGGCCAATCCTCCTTAATACATGAGACGGATCATTTCCGCATCCTTCATTATTGTTAATGGCTGTGCAAGCAATCGTCCGCTTGCAAGTCGGTGCTCGAACATGACCAGCATCGAAGCATCCTTCGTCCAATCAGCAGGGAGCAGCGGGAGCAGAGACACTGTGGAATGATGAGAAGCGCACACATCATCCAGCACGATCTGCTGGCCCGCTTCATCCAACAATACATATTCATTCTGATCTGTCTGCTTTATGTCTGACACATGAAGGAGCATCACTGGATTTTTATCGCCGAGCGGATTTTTCAGCTGATTTTTCACTTTCTTGAGTACATCAGCATACGAACGCTGTGCATGTGCGGACAAGCATTCCACATCTTCCGCTCCTACTACTCTAGTAATCAATTCATCCCAGCGTACTCTGCGATTCATCTCTCCCGGATATCGATAGAGCGTCTTCACTTGTGCAACATCGAAGAAGCTATCATCTGCACGCATTTGCTTAGCCGCCTTATACGGACGATACTGCATCGTGCGATGAATATCACCAGTTTCTCTCTCCATCCAATAGCCCTGATCGACATATTCTTGTCGAGCTTGATCATCGTAGCTGAGGAAGGAGAGTTGAATAAGCTCCACATTCTCGCTCATCAATCCGCATTCTTTCAATTCGTTAAGCTGCCATGCATGACCCAGCCACTCTTCTACGGTGCTCTCGTGATCCAGTGCCAGTTCCGGATCATCCAGCTTCGCAGTCAGATGGCTCCGCCCCTTCTTAATGAAGGCATGTAGGAGAGTCAACTGCTCCATTACATTGGTATAGATGGTTTCTCGATCTTCATCACTCGATAAATATAAGGCCAGTCTGCGTAGTTCATTCTGCGCTCCAGGCAAATAGTGATTCCCTAGCTGCTTGGCATGATCCTGAATCATCTTAATCGTCTTCGTATCAATCGTACCGATGCCCCCACGCACGAGCGACAGCACCAGCTTCTCTAACGTCTCCAGTCCGTCCAGCTGTGCCTGAACTTTCTTCTTCAGCGCGGACTTGTTTACTTTCTTCGGCTTTGGCTCAGCATCATCCGCTGCTTGCTGCTGCTTCTTCTCTTCGCGTTTCTCGGCCTTCTCCCGCTTGGAGAGGATATCCTCAGGCACAGGCGCTGTTGCGAACTCCCCTCCGCCTACATAAGCATATAGCAGCCCAAGCGCATGCTTGCATGGCAGCTGCCTGCTTGGACAGGAACAGCGCAGAATTGGCTTCTCAGGCTGGATGAAGTCTGCCGAGCATTGATAATTCGATTTGCCGCTGCCCGAGCATTCCCCAAATAAGAGTGAACCGTCCTCTGAGCGGTTCAACTGTACGAAGCTCCGCTTTTTCACGAGCCCCTGTCCATTCTTGATGGCTGAGGCGTTCGGGGCAAGTGAATCTACGTATGACTCTGTAATTTCGATCATGTTGATTCCTCCTATCTGTCCAATGTCAACTATCCTTTTTATGTACTCGATTCCTATTCATACAACCACTTGCCAAAGTAATGTTCAACCGCATGATCGGAATACCCATCCACTCCACGCCAGTTTACAACAGCGAAGAAGTCGTTTTTCCCACCCCTGCCTGGCCTGTTCTCCGAACCAGCTCGCAGCACACCCGCATAAGACAAAATTTCCATCATCACATCGCGTTCCTGTTTATTGGATGGCAGCACATTGCTTAAGTTCTTCTCCAATTGACGCGCAGCATCGCTAGGCTGGCAGCTTTTTATCGCGGTCAGCATATGTTTGAGAATGGTCACATCCTCTTCCGTAACGTCAACTGTCCCTTCTGCTAGGAGCTGTTCCAGATCTAATAGACAATATAGGATATGGTTAAGACGAACGCCTCCCCATTTCATCCGCTCGAAATTCAGAACATTGATATCTTCATTCGTATAGGATTCAAGAACGGCAATCCCGCTCTTGTCACATTCATAGCAATCCCCATACATCGCGTATGTGCTGCTCTTGCATCTACCGATATTGCTCTCAAATGGATGGGGTAGCAAACTATGTGTTAGTGCCCAACTGGAGAGCGCACTTCGCAAATGCACCTTACGCGTAGACAGGCTGTGCAGGAAGGCTTGTGCCACCATCTCCTTCGTAATCAATTTATGCAATTCTACGATACGCAGCACACATTCATCGTGACTCATTGTCACGGGATCGAACATCAGACCTTTGCCCTTAGCGTACTCGAAATCCTCCCCAGCGAACGTTATCGTACGAGTATCTTTCCATCCCGCACTGCTCCAAAACGTTTTCATCAGTATCTGCTTCGCCTTCTTGTCCACTCCGTCCTCCTTCAAATTTACCGCATTCGTGTCATTTTGATGAAAATTTGCGAACATACGTTTCCTTTGATTGTGAAAAAAAACGCCGAAAGCAGTGCTTCGACGAATCTCTTCTTCATAATAACGAATTTATAAGCTCACAGAACAGGTCTCTTAGTCCCATTCCTTTCGTTTCTTCATTGCAAATTTATAGGAATATAGTACCACCTGCATATTCAGAACTACTTACAGATTGTTCTCGCGAGTGCGATCACAGCCATTATGCCCCTCTCCAATAGCTTACCTCCCCTAGTGGATATAAACAGTTATAGTACGTGTTGACCTGCGATTTCTTCCAGTCTATAAAACATGAATAATCCCCTCCAATATTATTGGAGAGGGATCATAAAAGTAAAATTCCTTCGTTTCTACTCTATCGGTTCATGCAACCATGAGATCATGATATCGTCTGCCCTCGAGCTTCATCCCAAGCAGATTTGAAAGCTGCAATGCTTGGAAATCGTTGTTCTCTATCCTGCTGAACGGCTTGCAGAGCGATCTCATACAGCACTTGTCCCGCTTCCCAGCGTTCCAAAGCGTGATTTCGTTCCCCACCTAACAGTCCAAAAGCAATGGCTCCTAAATTATACACATTCGTTCGGGAATCGATCAGCGCGCCTAATTCGTATTCCTCTGGCGATTTGGATCGCATCGCTCCCCAGAATTGTTCCCCGATATCATTGATAGCAGGAGATCTCCGATAAAAGTCGATATCACAAATCTTCGTTCGATTGGTTATGAAATCATATAAGATACTTCCATCATAAAAGTCTACAGCCACATATCCCTGTGCCTCCACATGCTCATGAAATGAGAAAATGACATCCAAAGAGTTCAATCTCTGCTGCATGGATAGGTGACGGTGGCGATAAAATGGAGATCTTGGATCATGGTACTTTGCTGGTGGCGGGAATGACCAGTGAGAATGTAGACATTCCCCTTCGAACCACTCAAATACGCCTGCATATCCACCACCCTGAACATCAAAGTGTTCCACGAGTTCAATCAAGTTCGGATGCTTCAGTTCCGTATATAACGGAATCGCCGCCTTTAACCGCTCGATGGCAGCTTCCGGCTCGCCCATATACTCCTTCGTTCTAGCACCTGCATATTTAATAAATCGCTTGCGTCCTTTTTGCTCAACGCCAAACGCAATATTCCCAGAATCCTGCTCGTCGAATACGCAGAATGCATGTCCATACTTGTAAATCCAATCGAAAGAATGAGCTTCCTTGAGCTCAAATGATACATTTCCTAGCTGAAGCGTTACAGAAGTGAATGATTGTGTTGTCACGATGCTTCCCCTCTCATCCTATCGGGGCTGCCGCAGTTTCGTGGGCTACTTATGCGTTGACCCCATCTCGTTGATACACCCAATTCATATTCGTCATTTTTGCCATAGCACAACGCCTCCTTCACTTTTCACGTTCCACCACCGTATCACATTCATAAACCGCGTACAATAGAAATCCGATTAGGATTGCTTCCTTTCTATCACAACATCGTTGTACGCTCTCAACGGCCTGTCCTCGAAGAAATCGATAATCATCTCATTGAAAATATCTCTGCGCATTGTGCTCAGCGGATCATAAGCATCTCTGAACAAGGCAAGAGTTGCATGATTAATATGATTATAAATGGTACGAGACCCTTTCCCCTCGTCAATACCAGTCATTATCTTTCTTTCTCCTCCCATGACTAAAGCTGGTGACTGAATGCGGTACAGTTCATTCGTATGCGTCGGGAAAGGAGCCGTCTTCATAGCAAGGAGCATCTTCTTATCAATTGAGAAAGAATTGCGTAATATTTGCTGTGTATATGGATCATCCTTATAAAACTTCATCATGAGATTCACGATCGTACGGTAAGGAAGCAGGCTGAAAAGAAAATTGGAAATGGACAGCACCCAGCCTGCTGCAACCGTCGGCATTTCACTATAGCTGTTCGATATGACTAGCTTATCTATATATTGTGGATACCGGATCGCAAGCAGGGTCGCCAATTGTCCGCCCTGCGAGACACCGATGACATGTACTTTGTTCAGCCCAAGCTCATCCAAGAAACACTTCAAATCTTCAACAATCACGTAATGATCATATTTGCCTTCTGGAAATTCCTTAGTAGAATCGCCATGCCCCCTATAATCCGGCATTATCATGCTGTACCGTGCTGAGAAGGCTTCGAATTGCGGTTCCCACATTCGCCATGATGATCCACTGCCATGTAGGAATAAGACAGGCAAACCCTTCCCCTTACTCTCATAATGCATGAGCATCCCATTCACAGCTGCCTTCGGCATGATGTTGTCTCCCCCTAGTTATGACTGTCCTTATGTTGACGTTGTTCCTGCCACTGAACTAGAATTTGCTTCATTTGGTGGACGACAAAATCAAAAAACTCGATGCTTTCATCCATTTTCATTTTTGCTTGTTCATCCGATGCGATGGACTTCGCCCGCCTCACGTAATCCCCCATCGTTCCCCCTTGCGCAATGCTCGTATGCAAAATCGACGTCCAAGCATCCGGATGCAGTTCGTAGTAATCCCGTTTGCTTCCAGGGATACCTACTTTGCGAAACAAGGATATTTGAACCCCTTGACGAACAGATAAGGATGCTGTGCCTTTACTAATCTGCAAGTCCAGCACCATTTGATCAAGCGAACGCGGTTCTCCTGCTAGCAGCAGATAGCCCCATATTTTCCCGAGTGAGCGCGCACCCCCTGATGATTCGATATACGTTCCGAAATCCTCGATCAAAGACTGCTGAGCATCGTTCAACTTGAAATTCCCCATGACAACACCCTCTAATGTTTAATTAATTTAATATATATTAAACACAGAAAACAAAAAAATTCAATCTTCTTTTTCTTTTTTCGACGTAACAATCATGAGTGAAGAAAATATCTGGTATAATTCATAAAAATAAAGGTGAAACAGTCCATTGCGCGATAAGAACTCAAATTAGATAAATACAAATTAGATAAATAGACTGATTGGGGTGAATGTTATGAAATCCGAACTGCGAGCGATTGATTATTCGCATCCCAATAAGCGCAGTATGGGGTATACCATTTTATTGATTCTATCGTTGTTTCTCGTATCTACAAATTTGCGAGCCGCAATTACGTCCATTTCCCCGCTGCTGGAAGACATTCAGAAAGATTTGGGAATGAACGGGATGTCGGCTAGCCTGCTAACGACCATTCCACTGTTCTGCATGGGAATATTCGCTCCTATGGCGGCCAGCTTGAGCGATCGATTGGGAATGGAAAGAGCGATCACCGTGTGCATCGGACTAATCGGCATCGCGACGGCCGCTCGCTTCTTCGCGTCACCTCCTTCCTGCTCTTGCTTACCGCATTGCTTGCCGGTATCGGGATTGCGGTTGCCGGTCCGCTGATCTCTGGTTTCATCAAGCATCATTTCCCTGCTCACGCCTCATCGATAGTCGGCGTCTATTTAACCGGCATGGGCATTGGCGCTTCGATCAGCTCCGCCTTCGCGATACCGATTGAGCGTGCCGCACACGGATCGTGGAGCACGGCGCTTGGCATCTGGTCAATTTTCGCGGTTATCGGGATACTTGCGTGGTGGCCGATTATTCGCAAGCATGCGTCAACTGACCATCACGACGCTTCGTCTCGCAAGCAATCGAGCAAGCTTCCGTGGAACAATAAGCAAGCATGGCTGTTCCTCATTATTTTCGGATTGCAATCCGGCATCTACTACACCGCTGCTACCTGGCTGGCCCCCCGTGCTCAGGAGATTGGGATGGATGCGGCAACTGCTGGGACGCTAGTAACAGTATATTCGATCATGCAGATGATCGCAGGCTTGGTGACGCCGCTTATGTTGAATCGTACCACTTCTCGCAAGCCATGGCTGTTAGCCTTTTCCATATGCAGTCTGGCAGGATGCAGCGCGCTTTCTTATTTTCCTGCCGAGGTGAATCCATTTCTGTCGGCAGCAGTGATGGGGATTGGAGCGGGCGGCCTGTTCCCGATTGCGTTAATCCTGCCTCTCGATGTAACAAGCAATTCGCGCGACGCAAGTCTATGGACGGCCATGATTCAGTTCGGCGGATATTTGATAGGCGGAATACTCCCCTTGGTTTCCGGAGTCTTTTACGACATCGGAGGAAGCTATCAAGCCTCCTTTCTCATTCTAATCTTCACCAGTCTGATTCTTATCGCGGTATCCGTATACTACCGCAGCAAGCGGTACACGCATTAATCGCAACAATAAGACGGTTGCTCCTCTCGATGGAAGAGCAACCGTCTTATTGTGATTATCGCACCCTTACCTGCCCTATTCATCTTTGTCCACATCGATATCCTTCACTTCTTCAGGCAGTTCCTTCGAAGCACCAGGTACATCACGTTGCTTGTAGCGAATCTCTTCCGATGAGTAGACACCAATATGTACGCTTCCCCCGTTGGCAAAGGCTCGGATCAATATCGGTTGATTGTAATGATTATGGAAGGTAAAGTCGGGGCCATTCCAGCTTACCGTTGCATCACGACCAGGCGGCACATAAGTTACATTCCTAGAGTGAGAGTAGCGCTTCACAATCTGAAGCCCTGCGCGGTCGACAGCGTTGAACAGGGTGGATGATATCTGACATATACCGCCCCCTATTCCTTCTGATAATTCCCCCTTCACGATGATAGGCGCACGCACATACCCTCTCTCTTCCGTGCGCTGCCCAACAACTTCATTAAAAGAGAACGTCTCTCCTGGAAATAGGACGTGATTGTTAATCGCCTCTGCAGCAAGTTTTATATTCATAGAACGGTTTTTATTGTTCGTATTATAGAAGGTTGTGTACTGACCAATTATCTTCTCACGAATATGAGATAGGAGTTCACTGTCTACTTTCGGATAGACAATCTGCATCGGCACTTCTATCTTCTTCGAACCGCTGTTGATGATGTAATTGTAAAACTGCTCGATAAATGCTTCTCGATCCAGCCTCATCCCATTTTTCTCGGGAATAATCCCACCATAACCATTCAATGCTGCATTAATCGGAGCAACGGCTACTTGGCGATCTATCGCTTTCATCAGCTTGTCCAATTGTTGCTCGTTCACAATAGCAGCAGCAGGAAGTAAATAATCCGCACGGTGAGCAGATGCAATTTGTTGGCCATGATGTCCAATAATGATTGGTTCCGATACGGTTGGCCGTTGGAGCAGCAATAGCACTAACCAGAGAAGTTGCAGATACATGTTGTTCTCCTTTATGACAATTCCTCATCCTTGAGGCACATCTGAACCCATTCCACTTGCATGAAATAATTGCCGCTACCTTATCCTTTTCTTATTCCGAACGATATATACATGCTTTACCAGTTCGCGCTGAGTTTTGCATTTTATGACTGTTACTTTCATGACTTTGGTCACTTTATTGTTCATGTTTCATGAAAATGATATGATATACATACGTAAAGTTAGTATCAACCTATAGACAGAGAGGATTTGTTGCATGGCTAGAGTTCATAAGAAAATGTCCGTTCTTGACGTCTTGAAGAGATTCATCTTCATCACGTCCGGTGCAATTCTAATGGGGGTCGCGCTGGAATTATTCCTCGTACCAAACAGCGTAATTGATGGCGGAATAACAGGGATCTCCATCGTAATATCTAAGCTAACCGGAATTCCGCTAGGCGTGTTCATCTTCCTTATTAACCTTCCGTTTCTCATCATCGGATACAAGCAAATCGGGAAAACATTTGCATTTTCCACCTTGTACGGAATCATTGTCATGTCTGGAACGACATTTTGGCTGCATCCTTACAGCGCATTCACGAATGAGAAAATCTTGGCGGTACTGTTCGGTGGCTTTATTCTCGGTCTCGGTGTTGGTCTCGTTCTTCGCTTTGGCGGATCACTAGATGGTACTGAAATCGTAGCCATTCTCGTGTCCAAGAAGACTCGGGTGCCAGTTGGTCAAATTATTCTCATTATCAACGTATTCATCTTTATCATAGCTGGATTCGCATTCGGCTGGGATTCAGCCATGTACTCCATCTTTACTTTCTATATTGCTTCGAAGGTGATGGATATCGTCGTTGAGGGCTTGAATGAGTCGAAGTCGGTAACCATCATATCGCAGGAATATGAGGAAGTATCAGAAGCAATTCAGAGCCGCTTGGGTCGAAGCACGACCTTCATCTACGGCAGAGGCGGTTACAGCAAGGAAGATACCCAAATTATCTATTGTGTCGTTACCCGTCTGGAGCTAGCGAAGCTGAAGTCTGTTGTCCAAGAGATTGACAGCAAGGCGTTCATCGCGATCGAAAGTGTATCGGATGTACTCGGCGGCAACTTCCAGAAGAACGATATCCACTAATCACAAATCCCCTGCATGTCTCAGCAGCTTCGCTGACGTATGCAGGGGATTCTCTATTTAACATCCCTAATTAGCTTGTGTAGGCACGGTACATGGCATCCAGCAACGTATGCGTATGGTCGCAGCTATATTCCCAGAACATGACGCCAGCAATTCCCTGTTCCATCACATACTTGCATTTGTGCGTTAAGGATTCTGGATCGTCATACGTAATAAAGCTATGTCCGTCGTACAAATATGGAGATTTCGCTTCCTCATCCCAATGACGAACAAATCCTTTCTTGTTGATATACTCCGCAACTAGCTTTGTATAATCAGGTCCATATCCACCTGACCCAGGCGCCATTTGCAAGTAGCCATTATTTGTATTCGGCACATCCTTCCACATTCTTGAATAGAAGGCAGCACCGATGACAATCTTCTCTCTTGGTACCCCTGCAGCAGCGAATAACCGTACAGACGCATCTACGCTAATCCGGAACAAGTCGCCAGTCGATGTGTACAAGTTCGTGTGATGGCCCGTCAAGGTCTGGAAGCCGCCTCGCATATCGTATGTCATGAGCTGAATGAAGTCCAAATACGAATGGATCACATCCATTTCCGTACCATCGATATAGTATTGGTCTGCCCCTGCTGCAATCGTCAGCAGATAGTGTCTTCCGTCTGCTTGCCCCTTGGCGTCAAGCACCTCGCGCAGTTCCTTGAGAAGCAAGGTGAAGTTCTGCTTATCATTCGGGCTGGACGCAATTCCTGCTTCCGAATAGCACGGGTACTCCCAGTCAAGGTCGATGCCATCGAACGGTGCTGTCTCTAGGACTCGCACTGCAGACTCTGCGAACAGCCGTCTTCCTTTAGCTGTCGACGCAGCCTCAGAGAACCCCCCTGCACTCCATCCGCCCACAGACAGTAGAATGAGCAGCTCAGGGTTGTAAGACTTCAATACTTGCAATTGAGACAAATTCTGCAAATGATCAATCGTAATGCGGTCGTTCTTCACATGACCAAATG
>Ga0209025_1004908_pt1 | contig 11253 bp, 8 predicted proteins | sample AraplaMF_Col_mLB_FD_184256 | JGI IMG/M metagenome (GOLD analysis project Ga0209025, IMG submission 184256) | Arabidopsis root microbial communities from the University of North Carolina, USA - plate scrape MF_Col_mLB (SPAdes) (version 2) | ecosystem: Host-associated > Plants > Roots > Endosphere ... | reverse complement strand
CTTTAGTATTACCATACCTACACCATCACTAAAAACTGCACCCTGGGCTTCTGCATCAAAAGTACGTACTTTGCCATCCGGTGAACTTGTCATTCCTTCATGGTATTTATAACCATTCTTTTTAGGATACGTTATAGATACTCCACCTGCAGCTGCAATAGAGCATTCTCCAGTTAACAATGATCTACATGCAAGATGAATGCTCAAAAGAGATGTAGAGCATGCTGTATATAATGTAAAACTCGGTCCCTTAAGTCCCAGCTTATAGGATGTAAGCGTTGAAATTGCATCTTTATAGGAAAGAGTACCTGCCTCTGAAAACTCAACCACACTATCACTGTTTAATAATGGCGTGTGCTTCATCCAATTAAAATTAGTAGATGCTCCTACGTATAACCCTATTAATCCTTCATAATCAAATGGATTATAGCCTGCCATCTCTAATGCTTCCCATGTCGTTTCCTGTAACATACGGATTTGGGGATCCATTATTTTCGCTTCCCTAGGTGTATAAGCAAAAAAGGATTCATCAAAATATTCTACTTCCTCCAAATACCCTTTTGCTTTCACAAAATTAGGATGTTGTAAAACATCTAAATTAACACCTTCTTTAATTAACTCGTCTTCAGTAAATGTAGAAATTGAATCAACACCATTTTTTAGGTTATCCCAGAATTGGTTTATTTCATTTGCACCTGGAAATTTACCTGCCATTCCAATAATCGCTATTTCCAAACCAGTTTTACTATCATCTTGATGCTTCATTTTCACTTTCCTCCTATTTTGTTTAATTCGGATTTTCTATGCTTTACATACTCTTAGCTACAATACTTAGAGCTAATACTCCTATTTCATAAACTTAAGCAAAAGAAAAAACACATGAAATTACCCATAAAGTAGCTAAAGTGATTTACATACCTGACAGAAAACAAAAAATTTTAATTACGATTTCTATTCCTGGATTTCAATGATATTTTGAGCAATCATTTTTATTCTAAAAACCTAATACTTTGGTAATAATTCTGTTAATATTACACTTTATGTAGTTAGTAACATATTCACAAGAAGTTTTCTTTAAGAAATTAATTTGTAGAGTAATAATTTTGTAGGGGATCTATGTTATAAAATTAAGCATACTTTTTCCAATATCATATAGAAAAAAACAAAAAAGTGACATACAGTGAATATTGAGAAATAAAATTCATTTATTCCATATCTAACCAAAATAGAACGAATTTTCAATTTTAAATTAGATTTTCTTGCATTTATAATTGCATTCTCTATAAATCATCTATGGTGAGCTTTTAAACTTTAAACATAAATAAAATTATATGTGAAGTTTTTTAATTTAGATGAGGATCTATAAGTGAATCCATTCCAGAGGAATAATATATACTACAATCCTGTTTATCCTTCCGTTCATGTTGTTGATTTTCCGTTATGTTTTGCAATGCACACACGATATTTTCCCCTATCCCTATAATTATTGTCCTGCAGACGTTTTTCAGCACCTTCAAACCCACTATTTTACTGAACTGTAAAATGAAAACCGCTAAATTTCCGAATAAACTGAAAACTTATGAGAAATTGACAAGAAATCTTAATAAGATCTTTTCAATATATCTTAACTTCAAACGCATGGAATCAGGACTCAATAATGATGCTATACAGTGGAATATTCTACTAAATAAAATTACTAAAAGAGATATCTATGGAGCACTTAGATGTTAAAGAGGATACTTTAGATTTTGTTGAAGAAGTAGCGCAAAATGTAGAGCAAGGTGGAGCTGTAAACCCCTCCCTTCTTAGACGGGATAAAGCGGCTTTAACTGATATTAACTCAATGGGCGTTCATGGCTCCCAAGTTGCAGCTAAGATTGGTCAATTCATTAGTATAATAAGTGAATCTATTTCATAATTTTCGTTTTTTAAATTCTATTTTATTGTTAAGAATTAAAAAACGGTTCAAGAACAAACATATATAAATTTAAAAGCACCCATGGTGGGTGCTTTTTGCTTTACTATGAAATAAGTATCCAACTTGGAATATCACTTTTTGAGAAAATTCAACTACAACAGTACAACTAATTTTATATTTTTTTAATTTGTAAAGCCCATCATTAAATAACCAAATAAAATTCCAGTGATATTAGTATGCTTGCTTAACATTACTAGGTTCTATGAGTTTAACATTTTGTATGTTTTGTAAAACTCATTTTTCTTTATAACCTTTAAATATTTTAGAAAAGATGTCCCTTTTTAGAATGTTATTTATGTGTAGTTACTTATACTTATCATCTTGATATAGTGGTAATGCTTGTAATTTTGTTTATAGCGCAATTGAAAATAAAAGATAAAGCCATATTTTATAAAAAATGTGTTATTCCAAAACAATAAATACGAGAAAGATGCACAAATTTTACAGAAACTTTTATTTCTACAGTAAAACTAATGATAGAATGTTATTAAAAGATAGGGTTATATTGGTAAATCTATTATTAAGTATTAGAAGGGTTTTACAGAATTAGTTAGATAGGGTGTGTGTTGGTGAAAAAGAGAATAAAAAGAAAAAATTGTCAAATTGAAAAAGAAGGTGAGCAAATACAAAAGGATAGATTATCTTATTTACAAGATACTGCATGGATTTTCACAATTCTCACAGGAGCCATCTATTTTTTCTCTTATTCTTTTCAAAAGGGAATTAGAGATTACTATGGTATAGATGATATTAGTTTAAGTGATCTAGATGTACCTTTAATTGTTAGTTCTGTATATGATGTTTCTTCTTTGATACTCAGGGTATGTGTTTTATATTTTATTTCAAGAATTATAATTTGGTGTGCAACTTTTATGTTTAACATACTGGATGCGAGGCAAAATGCTCCTAAAAAAGAAACTTTTATAAGGGTGAAATTAGAAAGATTTTATTCAAAAATAGGTGAGTTTTCAAGTTCAATTATTGAAACAGACTTAAATAAAGTTGGTAATTTTAAAGACGTGATAAGAACAATCTATGATAAGAAAGAGTTTGCTCCTATAAATGCAATTACAAATGGAATTTTTCTTATGCTAATCCTTGGCTACCTACCATTTTTAGTATTAAAGGATTCATATAATTTTAATGTAGCTAATCTATTAGGTATGAGAGTATGGGTACTTTTTTTCATCTTACTATCAATATTACTATTTTTATTTATCATACTTTCCCTAAAAAAGTTGAAATCAGGAACAATAAAAAATGGACTTTTAAAGCTATGTTTAAAGGGGATTGTTGCTATTTATAGAAGAAACCCCTTGGCTTATATTTGGAAGCAATGTAACTGGGGAATAAGAGGGATTATAATCATTATATTTGGTATAGGTTCATCTTGGATTTTCTTTCAATATGGATATACAAAAGCTGAGAAAAAAGAAGATTATACAATTGTACAATATAAGGGGAAAGAGTTTGTTATGTTAGATAAAGATAAAAATAGAATGCTTGTATCCCCTCTTACAATAAATAATAATCACTATATGATGTCAAAAAATGAATTTCAATTAATTGAATTTAAACAAGGAAAAGCGGATTCTATTGTATTTAAAGGGAAAAGTTTAGTTGGTGGTTTGCAAGTATCTCCTAATGAGAGGGAGGAGATATTGAAGGAATTAGATAAAACTATCCAGAGTGTCCCTGTTTTAAGAAATTTAATTCCAATTAGTTTGCTAATTGATAAATAGCATATGTCTAGAAAATTGACTAACTAAATTAATGAATTTTTTTAGTTAAGAATAAATGAGAAGACTTATCTCGGATTTTTGTTGATTTGAAAATAAAAAAAGAACTTGTAGGAATCACTACAAGTTCTTTTTGGTTTAAAGCGAATACACGGGAAACATAAATTATCTCATTATTCATAACGGGGAAACCATATTGATTACGGCTTGATTTCATTATATAACGAATATTAACATATAGAGTTTTAGTATTTGAAAATTATGTTAATTAACAACCAAAAATCCGCCTTCCCCATAAAAATTCCAATTAATAATTTTATATAAAGTACTTTAAATCAATATCTATATCATAATAAATTATAAAAAATATAAGGATAGGTAAATAGAGAAGAATGATGCATTCTTATATAAAAATATTTATCTGCAATTAAAAATAATATATACGTTTAGAACATACATATAGTTATACAGAACTATTAGTCATGAGGATATTCATTCTTCTCATGTTCCCGTTTAATCGTCACCTTTCTATTTTTAGATGTTTCAAATATAAATTAATATGTAATTTCTACATAACAAAGAAAAAAGGAACTGTTATGGATACTTATATGCTATAAAAATTTAATTAAACTAAATACATATAAACTTTAGTATTATTTACATTCAAAAGAAAGGTAAGTTTTTTATTATTGAAAATTCATTAAACAAATGTTTTATGAATATATATAATTTTTCGTTTTTTTGTATAATATAGAAGGGAACTTTAAATCTTATGGATGGGGTGTAGAGATATGAGTATTATAAAATCACTTGCAGTTGGTAATGGAGATATGTTTTATATAAAACATAATTCGGATAATTTTTCTATAATAGATTGTTATATGTCAGATGATAATAAGGAGGAGATTGTTGATGAAATTATAAAAAATTCCCAAAACAAAGGAATTACTAGATTCATATCTACACATCCTGATGAAGATCATATATGTGGGCTTTCATACCTTGATGAAAGAATTGGAATTGTAAACTTTTATTGTGCTAAAAATGAGGCAACAAAAAAAGATGAAACTGAGGATTTTAAAAAATATTGTGAACTAAGAGATTCTGATAAAGCCTACTATCTTGAACAAGGTGGTACAAGAAAATGGATGAATCAAGGCGATGAAAATCGAGGAAGCTCTGGAATTAATATACTATGGCCCAAAACAGACAATGAAATTTTTAAAGATGCTTTAGCTAAAGCAAAAAATGGGGAAAGTCCAAATAATATTTCAGTAATTATAAAATATAGTTTAGAAAATGGTGTGAAAGTATTATGGATGGGCGATTTAGAAACTGATTTTATGGATAAGATTCAAGACGAAGTGGAATGGGGAAAAACCGATATATTATTTGCACCGCATCATGGTAGAAAAAGCGGGAAAATACCAAAAGAAATATTAAATAAATTAGACCCTAAATTAATTATTCTTGGAGAAGCACCTTCTGAATACCTTGATTATTATAAAGGTTACAATACTATAACACAAAATTTAGCTGGAGCTATTACCCTTGAGTGTATAACTGAAAAGGTACATGTATATGTATCGAATGAAAAATATAATGTACTATTTTTACAAAATGAAGACCATAATTCTTTAGATCATTATGTTGGTACATTACATTTGTAAATAACATGTCTTAAGAAAATACCTATGGGAGAGAATAAAAATGGAAGAAATACTATCTATATTTAGTAAGTATGAACTAAAAGCTAGAGTGTTTCCCGCATTTCTTGTGTTGTTACCAATAGGTTTTACAGTACTCATTTGGTACCCAGACCTTATAAGTCTAAGCGGGAGTTTTTACATTATAATTTTTATAGTATCTACTTTGTTTTTTTTAGCTAAAATAGCTAGGGAACGTGGAAAAGCAATACAAACAAAATTATTAAAGGAGTGGGAGGGATTTCCAACTACTCGTATGCTACATCATAGTGATAATAGCATAGACCCCGTCACAAAAAAAAGATATCACTTATATTTACAGAAGACAATACCAGGTATTGAAATACCAACGTTAGAACAAGAATTAGAAAACCCAACATATTATGAACAACAGTATACTTCCGCTGTAAAGTGGCTAATTGAAAATACAAGAGACAACGATCACCTTTTACAGGATAATATTAATTATGGATTTAGCCGGAATTTATTAGGAATAAAATTTTTAGGAATATTATGCTGCATTATTGCAATTATAATAAATATTTTTGCTGCATACCAAATCCATAATCTAAATTTACTTGCTGTTCCTTTGAAAATTTGGCTATCTATATTAATTAATTTTCTCTTTTTATTATTGTGGATTTTTTACGTCAACAAAAAATGGGTTAGAAGTTCTTCAGAGGCATATGCTAGAACTTTATTATCTACTTGTGAGAATAATAACCAAGATATACCGTCATAGGTATATGACATAATAATGACTAAGTTCTAGGATTTCGAAAAAATACCAAGAAAAATAGACATCAAAAAGCTAATTCTATCCATGAATGAGATAGAATTAGCTTTTTTAAACGTTATAAGCTATATAATTGCTATTTTAGTTTAAAAGTAATAAAGAGCTACTATCCCTATTTCTAACAATTTATTTAATTCCACTAATTTGATAAATGTGAATTTTAGAAATTTTAACTTTTACCCCTGTTTCTTCAAATGTCTCAAGGATAACAGATTATTCCAATGTTTATCCCTTTTCTCTTGCCCCTCCCTACATAATCCATTTACTACCATTTCAGGGTTTATTTCCACCCCTAAGGATTTTTCTATTTACCCTCACTATATCAAAAAAGGATATATCCAGCTAAACAAGGACTATTTGGAACTAGAAAGTCAATGTTTTCTAAAACAGAAACTGGAATATTACTTTCACTAATAGGAAAAGCACCTCTATGTTTGTAAAGGTATATCTTTACAAACATAAAGGGATTATGTACGAAACATTAGAATATCAAGTTTATAAAGGTGATTAAGTTTATTTTATAAACGTTTTTTCAATGAATACTTTTACAAACCTTCATTCTTAATTAACTCCAATGTTGTATTCAAAATCTTTTCTTTCGTTGATATGAATACTTATCTTTCAATTTTTATATCCTTAAACCACATTTCTAATTCCATAGGAGGCATAATTATATTACAGGTATATAATTTCAAACCCTCTTTTTCTACTTCACCGATTTCAATATTATGAAGAAAATATGGTAACTGTTCATATGTAAATGTTTTTATTGGTTTTTCTTTTACATATCCCATACTATGTTTGAAATCTATTCTATAGCAACCGCTAAATTGAAAATCTACGTCGCCATTTTCATCCTTATAAGTTAGGTGTACCTCATCACCAAAGTAGTCGCATACTAATTTAGTAACCCATGCATCACAATAGTGTAACTTTTCAAATTCTGCTTGTATTCTCTGTACGTTCATTTTCGACCTCAATTCTTACTTTTTATATGGAATATGAGCATCCGGACTTTTATCATCTACTATACTACCGTTTACATCTAATGGATTTTTGTTCTCATCATATAAATATACATGATCATATTTTGTTACTTTATCTGGTGAATCTATCCTCATCCTTATTGTACCATTACCATCTCGAACATGAACAAACTCATTATTCTCTGTATATTTCCATCCTTCTGGAAGTTTTTCTAATATTTCTTTTTTAGACATATTGGGAAGGAATCTTTTCCGTATCCCTAAATTATCTTTTCAGGAAAAAGAACCTGCTTTCCATGGAAAACAGGTTCTTTTTCATAATTACTTCTCCGCTATACATACTTTTATTTTTTGTGCTCAAATAATTAAGATTTTCAAACAAAAAATTCCGAAGAGAAATCCATCTTCTCTTTTGCTCAAAATAGATAGAGTATACTACAACAGTATTGGTTCTTTAATTAATGGTAAATACTCTATACTCATAGCATAATTTAATAACAAATTGATATACTCTTGATTTGGCTCTACACAGTGTATATTCTTCAAATATCCTTGCGTGTATAAACAAGAAGGTATAGCTACTGATAGCTCTTCTACAGATTCTAATAAAGGCATTATGAGCTCTAAAGCTTTCTGTTCATCAGTAGTTAGATTCGTATTAAAAAATTTCTCTATATACTTCTCTTGTTTCATTAACAGGATATCGTATCCAAAAGCTTGTAAACTATTAATAAATTGGTCCCATTTAAGCTGATTTGGATTACAAATATGCATGGTTTTATTTACTGTATTGGCCTTATAAGATAATTCAGTAATAGCTAAACTTCCATAGTCTACAGGCGTTAAATCTACATACGTATTGACGTCAGGAGCTATGCTAGATAGACATATTCCTTTTAATAATCTATAAAATGCGTTTTCATTAATATTGTATTGAAATTTACCTGTTTTAGAGTTACCCACTAAATTCCCCACACGGTATATCGTGGCACGAACTCCTTTTTCCATTGCCTCTCTGACCATTTTCTCGCCTTGAAACTTACTTTCTAGATACAGATTATCTAAATTTTGTCCTCTATCAAAATTAGACTCAAAGAATTCAAATTCTTTTGGATCGCTTTCAGCCTGACCTACTACACTTAAAGTCGATATATAATGAAAACGTGCATTTGTGTTCTTAGCTAATTCCAATAAGTATTTTGTAGACTGAACATTTACCTTTTGAAAATGCTCACGTTCTCCATAGTGTCTAACTTCTCCACCACAATGTATGATTGACTCTACTCTATTCTTTAAATGGTCCAATTGCTTTGAATCTAGACCTAGATTCATCAAAGATAAATCCCCTTCAATTAATTCTACTCTCTCCTTTAACTTTTGGAGGATTTCTTTACCGAAATAAAACTCCATTCTTTCTTTTAACTTTGCACCAATTACTTGACCCTCACTTTTTCTTACTAAACAGTAAATAGTCGTAGATGGTAACTGTAATAACCGTTCTAAAATATGTGCTCCTAAATATCCTGTTGCCCCTGTAAGGAAAACTGCTTTTGGATAATTCACCATATCTAACTCACATTCTTCTAATTTAGTTGTTTCATAAACAGGAGTCGTTTTCGTTTCATTTTCCATACATGCTACGTTCATATTTTTCTCTTTCTTGAACGACATATCTTCCATCTCTTCAATATGAGAGGCTAATTTTTCTATTGTTCTATACTTAAAGAAATCTTGAATTTTCAAGTTAGGGTATAACGGTTTTAATTTGACTAATGCCGGCATAACTTTTAAAGAATGTCCACCCAAATTAAAGAAATCATCTTTTAAACCTATAGATTTTACGTTTAGAACTTCAGACCATACCTTTGCAATGTCTTTTTGCACTTTAGTTTGAGGTTTAAGTTTACACTCATCTTTTTGCTCATGACCAAACTCTATTTTTGGCAGCTTTTCAAAATCAATTTTACCGTTCGCCGTTATTGGTATTTCTAACACATGAGAGTAATATTTAGGGACCATATATTCTGGCAATACATTTGATAAATGTAAAGCTAACTTATTTTTCTCTATCCCTATACCGTCCACTGTTTTATAATAAGCTTGCAGTAACATTCCATCTTCCGTTTGTGTTACTACAGCCTGACTTATCCCCTCAAGTTGTAATATTGCATCTTCTATCTCCCCTAGTTCAATTCTGTGCCCTCTAATTTTAACCTGCTTATCTTTTCTTCCCATAAATTCTATATTTCCATTTGGTGACCACCTTGCTAAATCACCTGTTCGATATAATCTTTTACTATTGTCTTCTGAAAATGGGTTTGAAATAAATGCCTGTTTTGTTTTTTCTTCCTGCTTCCAATACCCTTGGGCCAATCCTAAACTTTCAATATATAATTCACCCATAGCCCCTACCGGACAATGTTGCATATATGAATTCAATATATGAACCTTTGTGTTAGAAATTGGAATACCAATCGGTATGCTTCCTAAAATGTTATTTTCGCATTCTAAGTCTGGTATGAAATAGTACATCGCTGAAACAGTTGCTTCAGTAGGACCATACTCATTTACCAGTTGCACTTGGTTTTTAAAAGTATTTTGCCAACTCCTAATAGCATTTGTTGATGCAGCTTCCCCTCCCATTATCATAAATCTTAAAGAACGTATCTTCTCCCTATCCGGTTTAGTTAATGAGGTCGATAATTCATTAAAAAATACTGTTGGTAAATCAGAAATAGTTGCTTGTATTTCTTGGACTGCTTGGGCATATTCGACAGTTGAATAGCGCTGTTCATCACTTAATACATATAGTTCCGCCCCATTTAACAAAGTAGAAAAAATTTCCGATACAGAAGAATCAAAACTATGGGAATAAAACTGTGTTATTTTATCATTTGGTGAAATATGAAATACTTCATTTCTCCATTCAACTAAATTTAATACTCCTTTATGAGTTAATAATGTACCTTTTGGTTTGCCTGTTGATCCTGAAGTATAAATGACATAGGCCAAGTCATCTGGTTTATTTAAAATTTTCACATCACTATTTATAGTCGTACGATATATATCCTCTATTATTGAAACGTTATAATTGCTTACGTTCAAATGACTTTTGTATTTGTTACTCGTTATAATTCTACATGCCTCGCTATCACTAACTATATAATTTATTCTATCCTCAGGGTATTTTACATCGATTGGTATATAGGCAGCACCGGCTTTTAATATTCCAATCATAGAAACGATACTATTCATACTTCTATCTAAAAATATGGCTACCTTGTCACCTTTTTTTATACCTTTATCAAGCAAATGTTGAGCTACTTGATTAGAACTCCTATTTAATTGCCTATATGTTAAAGACTCTGTTTCAGTCGCTATAGCAATCCGATTTGATTGTCTTTCTACTTGCTTATAGAATTGCTCCTGTATATTTTGAAAATAAGGATACGGTCTTTCTGTATGATTTACCTTTCTATATAGAGATTCCTCTTCCAGTGATAGGAATGAAAGATTCTCATATGCCACTGTTCTTTGATGAATAAATGCGTCCAGTATATTAAGTAAATTTTGAGTAAACCTATTAATTGACTCTTCCTTGAAAAGATTAATATTATACTCAAATGAAATCTCTACATAATCCGATCCTTCTTCAACAGCTAAAGAAATGTCAAACTTACTAACATCTTGTTTATTAGGTAACAATTGAAGCTTGTAAGCATCATGTTGTTGCAAAATATCTTTCTGGTAACTAAACATAGTAGAAAAGATCGGGTTATTTCCAAAGCTTCTATCAGGATTTATTTGCTCAATTACTTTATCAAATGGGTATGATTGGTTTTGGAAAGAATTCAAACATTTTTCTCTCACTACTTTTAATAGCTGTTTTAAATTTTTTACATCATTTAATTGTGTTCTAATCGCTAAAGTATTTACAAAAAATCCTTGTATTTGTTCAAATTCTTGATAATTCCTTCCAACAACCGGTGTACCTACAATAATGTCTTTTTGATCCGTTAGATAATGTAACAATTGAATATATGCTGCC
>Ga0209025_1004907_pt1 | contig 11253 bp, 13 predicted proteins | sample AraplaMF_Col_mLB_FD_184256 | JGI IMG/M metagenome (GOLD analysis project Ga0209025, IMG submission 184256) | Arabidopsis root microbial communities from the University of North Carolina, USA - plate scrape MF_Col_mLB (SPAdes) (version 2) | ecosystem: Host-associated > Plants > Roots > Endosphere... | reverse complement strand
CATAAGGAGTACGAAATGGTCCTGATTGATACTTGATAATATGCAAAGAAAATATATTGTTAAATTGACCTTAATTACTATCTTACAACAAATGGTGTGAAATAGCAAGTGCTGGTAATACCAGTGAATGAATTGGGTGATAATGGTAAAAAGCACATAGACATCTCTTTTATTTATATATTATTCCTAATCTGAATATATTCCAAACAGAAATCATTTATATTAAAAAGTATGTTTAAGGGAAACGATATATATTTTAAGAATACAGATGATCACAATAATAAGGAGGATAGAATATTGCTAAATAAACAATTTAAAATAATTGAAGCAGCAAAAGAAGGGAGAAGAAAAGTTCATCCTGTTTTCGCTGTTATACTTGCTATTGTATTTTTGACTTTAGGTGAATTATTTATGTTATTTATGCTGTTTTTACCGAAAACAGAAACAACCTTTATGAAGGCAATTTATAGTAATATTGAGATGATATTAACGTTTGGTGGGGCTATATTTTTTGTGTTTTTATGGATTAAATTTGTAGAGAAAAGGTCATTTTCATCTATTGGTTTTTGGAAAGAGAAATGGATGAGAAAGTATTTGAGAGGTGCATTTATAGGGTTTATTTTCATTTCGATACCAGTAATTGTACTCGTGTTAACAGGAAATGTAAAACTACAAATGCAAGAAATTACGATGACAGCTATATTTGGTATTGTAGGGTCTTTAGTTGCATTTTTAATACAAGGGGCAACTGAAGAAATTGTTGTACGAGGGTGGTTATTCCCAGTTCTCTCTGTTAGAAGCCGAATATGGATTGGGATTGTTGTGACTTCTTTTTTATTTGGTTTTCTTCATTTACTTAATCCAGGTATTACAATTCTTTCAATATCGAATATAATATTAGTTGGTGTATTTGCAGCTTTTTACGTATTAAAGGACAGTAGTCTTTGGGGGATTTGCGCATGGCATTCCATTTGGAATTGGGCACAATATAACGTCTTTGGTTTTGCAGTAAGTGGAATGTCAATGTATTCTACACCACTTTTTAAACCTGTAACAAATGGCAATGAAGTCCTTCATGGAGGCTCATTTGGGATTGAAGGTAGTATTATTACAACAATCATGCTTTCTATCGCTTCAATTGTTTTATGGAGACAGTTATGGGGGAGAAGAGTGAAACAACGAGATTTTAGTTAAGGAAAGTGGGAGAAACTATGGGGATTATAGCGTTTGAGGGAGCTAGTGCTGTTGGTAAGAGTAGCACATGTCGTGAACTAGAAAAAAATTATGATGCATACATTATACCTGAAGTGAATTTTTTATTTGAAAGACCGAAAAATGAACATAGAACATGGTATTTTGAAAAACAAGTAGAGCGTTGGAATATAGCGGTGCAGAAGTCGCAGCAATATGAATTAGTAATACTTGATGGAGACATTTATCAGCCACTTAGTTATAATTGGTGTTTCCATTTTGAAATATTTAATCAACCATTATCTTTAATAGAAAACTTTTATAAAGAAAAACTGATACATAAGGAAATTGGTTTTCCCGATCAATATTTTTATTTATATACGAATGATGAAGAACTTAGAAAACGGAAAGAATCTGACGAGACGAGAAAAAGAAGAAATTTTGAAAAACATTTACATATATCAAAATCGCTTCAACGTTATTACGAAAATTTAAATACTGTTACAGACGGGTACTGTAAAATGATTGACGCGGAAAGTGTAAAATCGAATGAATTAGAAATTGTGAAAAGTTTAAACAGTTTAAATGTGTGTGAAGAGAGACGTTTTGATGTTTCGAGATTAGATGCTATTACGAAGTGGTTAAAAGAACATCGTGCATAAAAACAACGAGTGCCTTATAAGGCACTCGTTGTTTTTTTATGTATTATATATTGATTTTAAAATTTGTAAGTTTGCTTTTTCATTTTTTTTAATAGCATTTGTATATTTAGCTAGAAAGAGCTGAGACGGATAAACCGGTATTTCACCACAAATATCAATACCATAGACATTTTTATTCCTAATAAGAGAATGAATACATTTTAAAAGTGTAGAGAGTTTCATATGTCCTTGATCCCAATTTGTAATAGTTACTTTTGAATCTAAAACATCTTTATCAATGCTTACATATATAGTCTCTGTATGAATATGCGAAAGTATTGTATGTGCAGAAACTTCATTAGATGTATTTATCAGGAACACTTCTACGCATGAATAATCATTAGAATGAATTGTTAAAGAAGAAGGTCCAATAATAATTACTTTCTTTAATTTCGGGTTGTTTTGAAGAGCGAATGATACCCATGACCCGCAAGAAATAAGAGTATGATCATTTTTTTCTTTTAAGTTCATGTCAGTGTGATGATCAAATAAAATAAGGCTAAATGGTTTATCTATTTCTTTTAGTAGCAAATAAGTTACATAATGATAATTTCCAGAACCGATAAAGGTGATTCCTTTTTGTTTTCTACGATATAACTCCCGTTTTATACGCATTAAAGAAGGAGTCTCGCAATACAGGTTTGAGTGCTCTAAATGACTAAAATCAATATCTTCATGTGAATAAGAATGAAGTTTATTTTGTAATAAATATGTATTATCAAAGTTTAAAAAAGTTAAACCGCTATACAATAAACTCATATTTATTCATCTCCTTTATATTTAGGCTAGCATATATTTTTATGAATTTGAAACGAAATGCTTAGAGGGGGAGTTGCATTTGAAAAAGACGGGGGATTTTGACGGAATAATCTTTCAATTTATAAAGAAAAGAAATACAATATAAGGAAATACATATATGATTCAGGGAATAGAAAATATGTAATAAACGAAAATGAATTCCGCTATTTGCGGGAAATTAGACTCAAAATTCAGCGGAGGTCAACTACCCGTAAAGGCTCGATTGCCTCAACGAATAATCGATGTTTCGAGTTATAACTTGTGAAGGAGGAATAAATATAAGCATGAAAAAGATTATTATTTCAGATCTTGATGGGACCTTATTAAGAAGTGATAAAACAATTTCAGAGAAATCTATTAATATTTTGAGGGAATGTAAAAATAATGGAGACGAATTGATTTTTGCTACAGCAAGGCCTCCAAGGGCTATAAAACAGTATATTCCCAACGTGTTAAAAAGTGAGATTATCATTTGTTATAACGGAGCTCTAGTTCTTAAAGGTAATGATATTTTATATGAAATGAAGATTTCTAAAAATGATATTTTAGAAATTATAGAAATAGCAAAAAAGTATAATCTTCATCAGATTTGTCTTGAAATAAATGATAAGCTGTACTCAAATTTTGATGTTACTGATTATTTTGATGATGTGCCGTCTGAAGTCATGGATATAAGAAAGTTAAACTTTGAAAAAGCTTCTAAATTAATTGTTTGTACTCATGGCTCAATAAATAAGGAGTTCACTAAGGAATTGCCCGATGAGTGTAAGGCAGTCATTACAGATAACGGAACATTGTGCCAAATTATGCATACGGATGTTTCAAAATGGAATAGTATTCAGCATGTTCTACAGTACTTAAATCGAGACGTATCAGAAGTAATTGCATTTGGAGATGACTACAATGATATGGAAATGATAGAAAAGTGTGGGATTGGTGTAGCGATGAGCAATGCTGTTGAGGAATTAAAATCTGTCGCTAAATTTATTGCCAAAAGTAATGATGAGGATGGAGTTGCTACATTTCTAGAAAGTAATAGTTATATTTATGTTAATTAGTATGAAAAAATGAATTGCAGTATGTTGCGAAAAAAGAGAAGCTACATCTGTTTTTGATAGATAAAAATTATGAAAAGGGCTATGTGGGAGGAAACAGGCGAGATGAAAACACTATTTAAAGTATTAGGGATTATCGCGGGGATGGTAGTAATTGGGGTAGGTTTAACATATGGGATATTGTATTATTTGAATCACAGTAAACCAGCTGCGAAAAAGGAATCACCAGCCGCTCCGGCAGTAGAAGTGCTAGCTGATAGTAATGTAAAAGCTGAAGATGCAAAGCTTTTAGAAAATGGCAATCATTCATTACCGAATAGCGGTTTTAATAAAAATTTTAAGTGGACAGATGAGAACATACAGACAGCACTACATGAAATGGCACATCAAAAAACGAAAGCTGATCAAAAATGGGGCTATATTTTTATTACACAAGAACGAATTGAAAGTTTACTTGAAATTATAAATAGTAATGATGTTGCACAAAAAAGTACATATGTGGATATTTTAGAACGATGGAAACAAGGAAAATATGAAAAGGTTGATGTGGACCACAACAAGATTTGGAAATTGCAAAGTGGGAATTTAGGAGAAGGGAAAGGAGTAATGTCAGAAAAGGAGCAACAAGAATTAATTAATCAAGTTTTTATACAAAAAGGTACATATTCAGGTAGTAAATTAATTGCAGGTGAGGTACAAGCTAATAAATAATATACATATTGATTTTGAAACACCTTTGTGGGTATAAATGCAAAGGTGTTTTTATTGACACAAGAAATAAATGGGAATATGATTCATATGTGAAATAAATTAGAGGGGCTTAAATATACATATGAATAACAGAGAGCTTTACGGAAATATTCGTGATGTTTATCATTTACTCCAAAGAAATTTAGATAAAGCAATTGAACAATATGATATAAGTTATGTTCAATTCGGAGTAATTCAAGTACTCGCAAAATCTGGGAAAGTATCCATGTCAAAGTTAATTGAAAACATGGGGTGTGTTCCAAGTAATATGACAACAATGATTCAACGGATGAAGCGTGATGGTTACGTTATGACAGAGAAGAACCCCAATGACCAACGTGAAACGCTCGTTTATTTAACTAAAAAAGGTGAAGAAACAAAAAAGCAAGTAGATGTGCAATATAGTGATTTTTTAAAAGAGAACTGTGGTTGTTTTACGAAAGAAGAAGAAGAGCATTTAGACGCTTTATTATTAAAGTGGAAGAAGCATTTGAATTAAATATAATAAAAATGTAACATTCTGTTACATTTTTATTTATATAAATACTTCATATATGAAATAAAAATTAGTGCAACAAAAAAAAGAAGGGAGATAATTATAAGGATTTATTTCATATGTGAAATAAAAGGGGAGTTTTATATGGAGGTAAAGTCGATGATACGTATTTTGGCAATTGTAGCTTTTTTTGTCGGGCTAGATTCATTACTTGTGGCACCTTTATTACCAGCTATTACAGAAACAATCAGTATGCCTGATGGGAGTGGAGGACTTTTAATTACTATTTATGCGCTTTGTTATGGAATAACGGCACCTTTATTCGGCCCCAATGTCTGATAGAGTTGGAAGGAAACGTATGATCATAATGGGGTTTGTTATCTTCTCCATTTCTACATTTTGTACAGGAATAGCTAAGAATTTTGAAATACTTTTATTATTTCGTGGTCTAACAGGTTTAGCCGGTGCAATGATTATGCCAAGTATATTTGCATTAGTAGGAGATAAAGTTACATATGAGTCAAGGGGAAATGCAATGGGAACGATTATGGGAGCAATGGTAGGTTCGACAGTCATCGGAGTACCCATAGGCGCATTTTTATCTGAAGTAGGAAATTGGCAGTGGACATTTTATTGTATAGGACTATTAACTTTATTTATTACATTACTAGTTAATCAGCTATTAGAAAACGAAAAACCGAGAGATGAGGTGCGTGTTTCTATAACGAAGACGTTGATTGCATCGTTAAAAATGGTTTTAGTAAATGTATCAGTTTTATTTGCATTATTAGCAACGTTCCTATGGACAATTGGATTACACGGAATGTTTTCATACATAGGTGTTTATTATGGAAGTAACTTTGGACTTTCTGTTGGCGAGATAGGGATGGTCATCTTTCTGGCAGGAATTGGTAGTTTAGCTGGGAATATTTTTGGTGGAAAGTTAGCTGATAAAGTAGGAAAGAGGAATGTTGTTTCCATTGCCAGTATTTTAGCCTCAATTAGTGTAATGATATTCTCGCTTTCTATAGAAAATCTAGCAATTGCAATTACTGTACATATAATTTGGAGTTTATTTATTGGATTTGGTCAAGCATCATTAACGGCTTTAATTTCAGAATTAAAACCAGCTGTGCGAGGGACTGTGATGGCATTAAATAGTTCTGCCATGTATATTGGAATGACCATTGCTTCTGGAGCAGCTTCACTTGCAGTAAGTAATGGATTGTCGTTTTCTTCTTTAGGAATTATGTGTGCAATTGCTAGTTTACTAGTTCTTCCAATCGTATATGCTTTAGTTAAAGAAAAGGAAACGTCTAATAAAAAGAAAATGACTATATAAGTTAACTACTATCTCTATTATATTTTTGTCTTTTTTAATAATGTAAGAAACGATTGTAAAACGGGTGAAATCCATCTAGATTTATGATAGATTACATGGCTTTGAATAACTGTTGGAGTTTCGATAGGCTGATAACAGAGTTGCTCTTTTTGACAACTTTCTTGTACAACGATGTAAGGAAGAATTGAAATTCCTAACTCACACATCACGGATTGTTTAATGACTTCAACATTGGAGGTTTCAAATGTTTTAGCTGGAATAGTCCCGCTTTGACGTAAAAAACGATCTACCATCGGTCTATAGCCGCAGCTTTGTTCTGTAAAGATAAACTGGGTATCCTTTAATAAACAAAATGGATTAGAGTGTGTTGAGTAATGAGTAGGTAAAATCCATCCAAATGTTTCATTACAAAAAGTACGCGTAATAAAATCATTATGTTCCATACTTTCTCCAATTATGAAAATAACATCTGTTTCTCCTTCACGCAGCTTATTCATTGCTTGTTCGTTTGTAGTTGTTTCCAATACGATATTTACTTTCGGATTTTCCTGTTTGTAAGTACGTAATAATTGTGGTAAACGATACACTGCTAATGATTCGTTAGAGGTAATTGTTAATGTTCCCTCTAAATTATCATTATTTTGAGGGATTTCTTGCGCTTTTTCATAAATAGCAAGTAATTCTAAGGCATAAGGATGAAATTGATAACCTGCTTTTGTAAGAAGTACTTTTTTCCCTAATCGATCGAATAGAGGAATGTTTAAATCGCTCTCTAATGATTTAATATGGGCGGTCACTGTAGATTGCGCATAACCTAATGCATGAGCAGCTTTAGAAAAGTTGCCATATTTAACAATGGCACAAAATGTTTTAACATGTCTCATTTCCATAAGCAATCCCTCTTTTATTATCATGATTTGTGAATGATTATATCATGTATTTCAATTTTCCAAATGATTAAATTCTTTATAAGATGAAATTGTAGCAATATTCATTTAAGTGATATTGGAGGAGAAAAGATGATCAAAAAAGGTTATCATGTAGCTGTTGTTGGAGCTACAGGTGCAGTTGGGCAGAAAATTATTGAACTGTTAGAGAAAGAAACTAAATTTAATATAGTTGAAGTTATATTACTTTCATCAAAACAATCCGCTGGTAAGGTAGTGCAATTTAAAGGACGAGAGATAATTGTACAAGAGACAAAAACAACTAGTTTTGAAGGTGTAGACATTGCATTTTTTAGTGCTGGAGGAGAAGTTTCTAGACAATATGTAAATCATGCAGTTTCTAGTGGCGCAATCGTAATTGACAACACAAGTGAATACCGAATGGCACACGATGTACCACTCGTCGTTCCAGAAGTAAATGCACATACTTTAAGGGAACATAAAGGGATCATTGCAGTTCCGAATTGCTCAGCACTACAGATGGTAACAGCTCTTCAGCCAATTCGAAAATCATTTGGTATAGAACGAATTATTGTTTCAACGTATCAAGCCGTATCAGGCTCAGGAATTCATGCGATTCATGAATTAAAAGAACAGGCTAAGTCAATGCTTACAGGTGAAGAAGTGAAGAGTACTATATTACCAGCGAAAAAAGATAAGAAACATTATCCAATTGCATTTAATGTATTGCCGCAAGTGGATATATTTACAGACAACGATTTCACATTCGAAGAAGTAAAGATGATTCAAGAGACGAAGAAAATTTTAGAAGATCCAAATCTGAAAATGGCAGCTACTTGTGTCAGAGTTCCAGTTGTATCGGGGCATTCTGAATCGGTTTATATTGAACTTGAAAAAGAAGCGACCGTTGCAGAAATTAAAGAAGTACTACTGAATGCACCAGGTGTTATTTTACAAGATAATCCTAGTGAACAAATTTATCCAACGCCATTATATGCAGAGGGTAAAAGAGATACATTTGTAGGTAGAATACGCAAAGATCCGGATACGCCAAAAGGATTCCATCTTTGGATTGTTTCTGATAATTTATTAAAAGGTGCGGCTTGGAACTCAGTTCAAATCGCAGAGACATTGGTGGAAAAGGGGATTATTTAGTATAAATTTATTTAAACATTGAAAATAGGAGGATATATGGGGAAACCGTTAATTATAATGGTTTCCCATTTTTACTTAATGAGTATTCTCCTAACTTCAATTTGAATTTAATTTAAGTTAGTTTTTATAGTGTTTTTATAAATATCAATTTTATTTGCAGAGAATTTTAAAGATCTAGGCTCTCCATTAATTGTGAGATAAATATTAATGGAGATTGGCATCTCAACCTTTTTTACTATATCTTCTATAGCAATATACTCATTTTCTTTTTCGTTATAAAAAACAATGGAACTAATTAATACCTCGTTATTTTCAATATCAATACTACACATCATAGGGGATTTCTCATCATTATGTATGATTAATTCGCCCAGTACTATTGAACCGTTTAATTCTTCTGTGAGATTTATAGTTTCCACTGGTTTTACCCACGTTTCATTGCACTCTTCATTTTCCTCTTCATCTATTGCCCATTCCCATATTGGGTTTTGTTTTAAGTCTTCAATGGTTAATTCGTCAACGGGTTTGCTTTTACTCATATACAATTACTCCCTTTATCATAATAAATGGATGATTAAAAAATTTTCTTTCTTTAACTGAACAATATGGCCATTTGCATCCCTTTGAAATACAAGTTTTCGCATTTTCATAATCAGTTGAACGCCAATAAACAGGTTCAATGTAGAGTTTATTCCATTTGATATTATTTTAACTAGTTTCGAAATACTGTACTCATCCTAATAACCTCTCGAACACTTGTTCTTACGGTAATTTTAACAATGTTTTGAGTAGGTATCAAATAGTTATTAACTGACCTGATTGAAAAGGAAAAAGGATTGTTAAGGTATGTGGAAAAGAGCGAAAAACATCAAGAATGAACAAAAAGATTTCGGTATGATATGGATATATTCAATGTGAGGGGGAATTTAAGGTGTATCAAATAAAGGGGTATTTTTCGTCACTAAAAGGAAATTATTATGAAATTGGTAAGCAACAAGGAGAATTCGTAAAGAAACATCCGTATCTCATTCCACAATTTATACAGCAAGAAAATTTAATATGGGATAACCATTGGACAGAATCTAGAAATGTACTAAAACAATATTGTCCAGGAATTAATGAAGAAATTGAAGGCTTTTGCGAAGTATTGAAAATTCCTTCAAAGAATATGATGTATTATTATCAGACACTATTAAAAGCAGGTTGTAGTCATTGTGCAGTATTGCCTAAAAAAACTGATTTAAAGCATACATATGTATTAAGAAATTTTGATTTATCACCCAAAATAGATGATATGCGTTTTTGTTCGACGCATATTGAAGGTGCATATGCACATAGTGGCTTTTCTACTCAATATTTCGGCCGAACAGAAGGAGTTAATGAGCATGGGTTATCTATTACATTTTCAGCATGTGGTCAACCTGTAGGGAATATTGAAGGTTTAAGAAAACCGTTGGTAAATGGTTTGCAATGTTTTGCGGTAATTCGAGTAATATTGGAGAAATGTAGAAATACGCAGGAAGCTACATAATTAATAAAAGAAATGCCTATAGCAAGTAATATTAATATAATTGTAGCGGATCCTTTAAACGCAGCACATATTGAAATATTTGACGGGCATAAATCAATAACAACAATTAATGAGGAAAGCCAAGCTTTTATCGTATCAACAAACCATGCAGTCAGTTCACCTATTCAGAAATTAAATAATAGGAAATTGGCAAGTGGGGTACAATCGTTGGAAACTGGAAAACTAATTTGTTAGTTTTGTTCGATGGGGAAATAGAAGCGTACAACGGCCACCCTTATTGGGAAATTGCTTACTTCGATGAAGAGGGCAATGTGGTTCATAGCTGTCAAAAGGGAGAGTATGCGATATAAGTAAAAAAGGACGAGCAGTCGTACCTACTGTCCTTTATAGGAGAAAAATTATTCTGGACTAGAACTACGAATAACCAGAAAACGCGCTTTTAACCAGTGTTGTCAAAGATGTAATAATCTATGCAACAAAAAAGCTTAGTCGGAATTCAAAACACCAAAATGGCTTGCATTGGTAAACAGGCTCAAAAGTAGTATATGCAAAATGAAAAATTCCATACAAAAAGCAGACAACAATTTTGGTTGTCTGCCAGTGAGTCGAATGAGTTAGCTAATTGTGATAAATTGCTTTCCCATTACAAGAAGAGTGAAGCTGCTAGTTCAAACAGCTTGTAGGTAGTCTTTTCGATATTTAAAAAAATATACAGAGAAAGCAGATAAGTGACGTATCTACCTGCTTCTGCTGTAACAAAAGAAAGAAGTATTAGCCGTGGATACGGCGGCTTGAGAATAGTATGTATTGGTTTTGAAAAAATATTCAAGGAGTGAAGGGAAATGGGATGGGGACAAATTTGAGGGCTATTCACTCGAACAGCTTCGTACCCGTCACAGTCGGTATCCTATTGTGACGGGTATCTGACTTATATTATTGAGAGAACGGGACGGAAGGATGCCACGGTATTGTTACAGGAATCCAGACGGACCTGCGCGCTTGTCCCAGCATTCGTGAGTTGCGTCACGGCATTCAAGATAGCAGATCTTCTGCCAGATTTGACGGCCACGTTATAGTTCACGACTAGGGGGCGGACTGGGTCCTGATGGGGAAAGCGATTGAGAATTGCTTTATGATAGGTTGTTCTTAACGTGACGTTCGCTGTCAGCGTGAAACCTTCTATAGTAATGCCAGTCAGTGTTGTCCCGTTAAATGAGGTGAGTTTGACTGTAAGCATGTAACGGTTTTGCATATTTATTTTTCCTTTATTATTAGACTCAATTTATTTTATGCTTGTCTAACAATTTAGTGTAGACACTTGCATCA
>Ga0209025_1004906_pt1 | contig 11255 bp, 11 predicted proteins | sample AraplaMF_Col_mLB_FD_184256 | JGI IMG/M metagenome (GOLD analysis project Ga0209025, IMG submission 184256) | Arabidopsis root microbial communities from the University of North Carolina, USA - plate scrape MF_Col_mLB (SPAdes) (version 2) | ecosystem: Host-associated > Plants > Roots > Endosphere... | reverse complement strand
AATGTAAAATAAAGAGTATCATTCATCCATTATTAGCAGACCATGTATTTCGTGAAGCTGATAGATTTCTTGAAATAATTGATATGTTTGATGCTCATCTTACCAATATTAAATCACAACCTAGATAGTGAAAAATAAGAAAAGATACTATTTTTCCTTAAGCTTAGAAGTTAACAGTTTATTGTTAACTTCTTTCTTTATGATGGACTCATACATTATTTTATTAAATATTACCAAAGGGATTTTTAATGTATAATTTCTTTTGATAAATTGAGGATTTCAGGAAAATTGACGGTAGGCAATAGTTTCAGGAATTTGAAAGTAAACGAATAATAAAAAAGGTACTTTCATGGATGATAAAGAATGTTAATTATTAAAGGTTAACTTAAGGAAGATTTTACACATGTTTTGAAGAAAAAAGACGACCTATTAAATGTCATCTTTCGTTTTTCTTTTAGAACAATGCTTTAATAAAAACATTTTATAAATTTACGTATATTTAGGGGGGAACCCCTTGCTTAGCTTTCTCCACCCTTTGCCTCACACCCCAAAATACGGGATCAGCCCCTAATCTACAGGCTGACTAAGAATTCGTCGATTCATGGTAATCCAAGTAACTGTAAATAATATCATTAATAGTATTACAATGGGATACAATTTGGTTTGAGGTATCATGCATTAATCCTCCCATTGCCTCTGCTACAATCTGATTTAATATGAGATCATATTTTAAAATGGAAAACTGATAATAATACTAACAAAAACATCCTCTGACTACTTCCTTTTATAAATCTAAAATTCAATAAAACTATTTCTCCTCATACCATGGGTTTAAATGAATTAGTACTTCATATACTTCTGGGTTCTGATTTATTATAGTATTTTTTATCTCTCTACAAATATCATGTCCTTGTTGGATAGTTAAATATGCCGGAACACTAATTCTAATATCAATTAATACATAGTGACCATGATCACGCACACGCATTCTTCAAACCTTGCAAGACACATATCGGAACAAAAGCATTGCGGCGAAAAAATTAGGAATGTCGCGCGCTAATTTGTATAAGAAAATCAAAAAGTATGAGATTACATATGTAATACATCCAAACCTCGAATGATGAGCTTTATTAAAGAGACCATCATTCAGGATCATTCAAGTTTCCTTTTCATAAAAACTAGACTAAACTTCTCTCCAGTTTTTAAAATTTCACAACTTACTTTGAATAAAGATTCTTCTTTCTCCCATTGAAATTATTTAAGAAAAACAAAATAGTCGGAAAAATAAGTATAATGTTGTTTAAAACGATATTAAGAACCATTATTTCATACTACATTTGCTTCTACGATATTTTTTAAATATACTTTTCTTATAAATAAAAAAAGGAAGTGCATGATATGATTGATATTTTTAGTAGATTCCTTGAGATAACGAATAACATTTTATGGTCATATATTCTTATTGCAATGTTAATCGGCCTCGGGCTTTATTTTTCTTTTAAATTGAAATTTGTACAAATTAGCCATTTTGGTGACATGGTACGATTAATCAGTAATGGCTTTAACAAAAAGACAAAGAAAAAGGATAGCATATCCCCGTTTCAAGCATTTTGTTTGAGTGCAGCAGCCCGCATTGGAATCGGAAACTTAGCTGGTGTGGCGCTAGCTATTTCAATGGGCGGACCTGGTGCAGTATTTTGGATGTGGTTCATTGCGATTATTGGAGCTGCTACAAGCTTTGTAGAGTGTACACTTGCACAAATTTATAAGATAAAAGACGGACGTGGATTCCGCGGGGGTCCCGCTTATTATATGGAGAAGGGACTAAATAAACGCTGGATGGGCGTTTGGTTCTCACTCCTGATTACTGTTACTTATGGATTAATTTTCAACTCTGTACAAGCAAATACAGTAACATTAGCATTTGAAAACGCATTTGGTTTGGAACGGTACATCGTAGGAATTGTAATGGCTGCATTAGTTGCGATTATTATTTTTGGTGGTATTAAAAGTATCGCACGTATTACAGAAACGATTGTTCCGCCAATGGCGATTGTTTATATCGCCGTAGCTGTTTTTGTTGTAATTAAAAACTTCTATATTTTACCTGATATTTTTCTAGAAATATTTAGAGGTGCATTTGGTTTAGATCAAGCAATTGCTGGCGGCATCGGGGCAGCAATGAAGTATGGTATTCAGCGTGGTTTATTCGCAACAGAAGCGGGTATGGGTAGTTCACCAAACGCCGCCGCTACATCAGATGTCACTCATCCTGTAAAGCAAGGACTTGTTCAAGCGCTTGGCGTTTTCGTTGATACGTTTTTAGTATGTACTTCAACAGCATTTATCGTCTTATGCTCCGGGGCATATAAGCAAGCGAATTTAGAAGGAATTGAGTTAACACAAATTGCATTAAGTTCACAAATTGGCTCATGGGCAAGCAGTTTCTTAGCGATTATTATTTTCTTATTTGCGTTTAGTTCATTACTAGGAAACTACTATTATGGTGAAACCAATATTGCATTCATTAAAGAAAGTAAATCATGGTTAATGATTTATCGCGTTGCAGTAGTTGCGATGATTTTATTCGGATCCGTTGCGACACTTCAAACTGTTTGGAATATGGCTGATTTCTTTATGGGTCTTATGGTATTTACAAATTTAATTGCCATTACCCTTCTTGGTAAGTTTGCATATGCCGCTTTAGCAGACTATATAAAACAAAAGAAAGCTGGAAAAACACCAATTTTCCAAGCTGATTCTATTCCTGGCTTACAGAATACAGAGTGTTGGGAAAAAGAGAATTCAAAGGAAGAAAAACAAGCCGTATAGGAAAAGAAAGAAAATCCAATTTCTTACTATGAGAAATCCCCCTTATTACAAATTGAATTTGTAATAAGGGGGATTTTTTTGAATGCATAATCCTACTCATTTTTGTGCTTGTTTGAATTAGAGAAAAGTGCGATGCGTTACTTATTCAACCAAAGAGTTTTAAAAATTGCAAAAATACAAGTTACTTTTCATACACATTATGAATTTTTCACTGCTTCAATTTCTAAAGATTCTTCGTGCCACCAAAGTGCTTCTTCAGGGTCTTGCTTCGCTATTGCGTGTGCTTCTTTTTTCGTTTCTACAGTCGGGTACGAACCTTTCAAGGCACGACCTGACGTTGTCACAAATAGTAGGCTAAATACAATGATGCCAATTAAGCTGACACCGGTTAAATAAAATGCGGGTGCAAGTGCATTTCCAGTAGCATGAACTAAATATGAACATACGAGCGGTGTTGTTCCACCAAATATGGATACGGAGATATTAAATGATATCGAGAGTGCACGATAACGTACATCTGTGAAAAAGAGAGATGGTAATAAAGAAGGCAGTGTTCCTTCATAAACACTAAGGAAGAAACCTAAAACAAAGATACCTATAAAAATAGCTGCAATATGTCCATTGCTGATTAATAAAAAGGCAGGAATTGAACATACTGTCAAACCAAGTAATCCGAATTGTACTACACGTTTATTACCAACTTTATCGCTTAATTTCCCGAAATAAAGCGCCAGTGGAATCATGAGTGCCATCGTAATTGAAATAATGATTAAACCAGTCGTTTCTTTAATTTTTAATACTTGTGTTAGATAAGAAGGAATATAAGAAAGGATCATATAGTTTGTAATATTAAAGAAGGCAACAATTACTGTGCTTAAAAGAAAGTCTTTTTTATGATATTTCAAAATATCAATAAACGGAATTTGTTCATCTTCTTCAGAATCTCCCTGCGCTTTTTCCATCTCTTGGAATATAGGAGATTCATCTAAATGGCGGCGTAAATATAAACCGACCAAACCAATTGGGGCAGCAATTAAGAACGGGATACGCCATCCCCAGCTAAGCATTTGTTCATCTGTTAACACTACCGTCAAAACAGTAACGATTACTGAAGCCGCGATGTAACCAGAAAGCGTCCCAATTTCAAGACCACTACCAAGTATACCACGCTTCTTATCGGGAGATGATTCAGCGATATACACCATCGCTCCTGAATATTCCCCACCTGTGGAAAACCCTTGAACCATACGAGCAACTAATAATAAAATCGGTGCCCAAATTCCAATTTGTTCGTAGGTTGGTAGTAGTGCAATGAATAATGTCGAAAGTGCCATTAAGATAATAGTTGTACTTAACACAATCTTTCGGCCATACTTATCACCAATTCTACCAAAGAAAATACCACCAATCGGCCTAACTAAGAAGGCAGCAGCAAATGTACCAAATGTTAATACAAGCTGTAAGCCACTATCGTGAACACCAGAGAAGAATAATTGACTTAAAATAACCGCTAAATACGCATATAGGCCAAAGTCAAACCACTCCATTGCATTCCCAATACCAGTAGCAATAACGGCTTTCCTGGCTTGTTTTGGGTTCACTACAATTACATCTTGAGGTCCAAAATCTAAATTATTTTTTTGTTGCATATAATAAAAACAGCTCCTTATTTCATTTAAATCATTAAGCACACTTTCTCTTATAGAATAAATTCAATACGAAGCACTTAAGGAAAAGCACCCTCTCTTTACCTGTTACTATTGTTTCATAAAATCAATTCCTTGTCTAACGATATGGGGTATAGACCATACAATAAAGCGCTTTCATAAAAAGGGATACACCCTATAAATATTTCGGAAACATCCGTATACCCCATATTTTATACAGAAATATTGAGTATTCTTCTCCTATACCATTTATTTTCCAAATATATCGCTTGTTTCTCAACATATATCCGTAATTCAATAAATTTCGGTATTCACCAAAAAAAATTAAAAAGCTACTTCAAAAAGTAGCTTTTGACAAGAAATTTCGGTCCACAACCACATCCGGCACTTTCCCCGCAATCTCCTCCCCAATCTTCAAACTAGCCGTTGCTGCTGGAGAGGGTGCATTACAAATATGCATAGAGTTGATGCCCGGGATAATACAGAAGTCATCTACCATATTTCCATTCGATAGAATCGCCTGCGCCCTTACACCAGCATGAGTTGGAACGATGTCTTTCTCTGTAAGTTCTGGTATGAGGTGCTGCAAGCTTTTAAGAAAAGATTGTTTACTAAAAGAACGAATCATTTCCTTCATGCCCTCTTTCATATTCGGCATCGCCATCTTCCAAAAGCCTGCGTATGTCATTGTTTCCATAAAGTCTTTTATATCAAAATCCTTTTTTGTATATCCTTCACGTTTAAAACTTAACACTGCATTAGGCCCAGCATGTACGTCCCCATTTATCATTCTTGTAAAGTGAACGCCTAAGAATGGAAAGTCTGGGTTGGGAACAGGGTAAATTAAATGTTTTACAAGATGACGTTTTTCTGGAATGAGTTCATAATATTCACCTCGGAACGGGACGATTTTCATATCTGTTAGTATTCCTGCTTTTTTTGCGATTCGGTCGCTATGTAGTCCAGCGCAATTAATGAGAAATCTTGTTTCAAAGACGCCTTTGTTTGTTTCGATTGTAACGAAATCTTTGTGTTCAAAAATTCGTTCTGCTTTTGTACCTAAGTGTACTTCTCCTCCGCTTTTCTCTATGAAACGTGCAAATGTATGACTGACTCCTTTATAATCGGCAATGCCGCAAGAAGGAACGCGAATAGCTCCTACTCCTTTTACGTGGGGTTCGATTTCCGCTAGTTCTCCTTGGTCGATTTTTGAAATGTTCAGCCCATTTTGTAGACCTCTTTCATACAGGTTATGCAAAAGAGGAATTTCTTCTTTTTCTGTTGCAACGATCACCTTTCCGCACATGTCATAGGCAATGCCATTTTCTTTGCAGAACTGAACCATCGCTGCGTTTCCTTCTTTTGCAAATCTCGCTTTATAGCTACCTGGTTTGTAGTAAATGCCAGAATGAATGACACCGCTATTATGTCCTGTTTGGTGATGCGCAAGTTCGTTCTCTTTTTCAATTACTGCGATTTTGGCATGAGGAAATTTTTTCGTTAAGGCCATTCCAGTTGAAAGCCCCACAATTCCTCCGCCGATAATTAGAAAATCATACATTTAACTTCCCCCTTATGTCTGTATCCCCTATATTAGGAAAGGCAGGCCTTATTGTAAGACCCGCCACATGTATTATTTAGAAAAACAGCCGCGCTGGCGCATGAGTTCTCGATATAGATCTTTGTTTTTCTCAAAAGGAGCGCGCCCATGCATCCAAAATAAATTGTTTAATAAAACAAGATTCCCAACTGGTAGTTTTAATGCGTGTGTTGCTGGAGAGTTTTCAACAGAGTATGATAATTCCTTCAAATATGTTGCCTGTTCAATATTATCCGGATAAGCAAATTGATCAATAAAGCAAATGCACGGTGCATTGTTTACATCAAAAAATGTTTCACGGTATACGATTTCTTGCGCATTTTTACTTGGAGGTGCTTTGTACGTAACCTTAACTGATGCGAGTGGATGATTGCGAAACTTATCAAGTTCTTCCCAATCATCTAAATGAAGCAGGCGTGATTCGCCGCCTACTGCATTCTTTTCCTCTATTTTCATCATAAGGAGCCAATCTGTCGGTTCGTCAACAAATGTCCCGTCTGTATGAAGCGTAAATAATCGATATGCTTGGCGAAGATACGAATCACTGCTATCTGTATCTTTCACGTTAAATCTTGCGTAATACGTTCCTGTCATCGCGTCAAAGTTAGACGTACCAATTAAATGTGTTAATGCAGTTGCAAATTTCACATAGTCTCCTGCATCAGTCGTTTCGCCTTGTACACCAATTGTAAACCCGCCCGTTTCACGGTCATGAATAATACCTCGAACATTTTCCATAAAGGATTCACCAAAAAGCTTTTTCATTTGATCCGCAATAATAAAACGCGAATACGGAATATATTGTAAGGATTGCTCCGAATGTTCTTTTACCCCTTCGAAAAACTGCCCAAGCAATTGCCCGTCTAACACAATATGATACAACCTTTTATGTTCTGGATGAGGCACAATTTCATACCCCTCATATTTCTTCGCAAACTTCATCTTCACTTCTTGCTTTGTAATCACTGACATGTTATTTCCTCCTTTAGTTTAAATAAAACGAAAAAGCCAGTCATACGCATCTACAATAAAAATTGTAGAAAACGTACAACTGGCTTTAAATTACGAGTGTTCTTTAATCTCTTAAAGTACAGTAATAATAGACAGTTTTTTTATGAAAATATGTGCAAAACAGAAAATGAAGATCGGATATAGAGAAGGCTAATTTCTCGTATGGATCTTATCACTTTATAATTATATGATAATTCAAAATATTCACACTGTCAATATGTTTCTTTCATTAATTTAAATGCTAGTGTACTACGAAAAAATGAGCTTTTTTTGTTACAAGTTAGCACAAAATTTCGTTCTGGGGGTAGTTGTATCTTCTTAGCTTGATGGCTATGTAGTGGGACCCCTTTCTAAAATCTCTCTTATTTGCTTCATTCGTATATTCCCATCATTTAGATGTTTGAATTGTTATCGTGTTTTACTATCAATACTGTTTATTGCTTCCATCCAGTATCTTTCCCCGTCTTGTACTTTAGTTATGGCTTGGTCTACCTTAGTCTCATCCATAGTATCTATCGCATCTATCATTAACTGAAAACCTTCATCGTATAAATCCATTGCTTTAACAATGTTCTTTTGGTCTTCTTCAAATCCACTAGGTGCCTTTTGGTTTTTTAGTTTATCTAACTGTGCCTTTGCACCTCCTAAACTTATACCCAATTCATTTTTCTTTTGTGAGAATGACTTCGAATCCGAATTTGAAATCTTATCTACAAGGTCTAACGTAAGAGCGACTTCAGTAGAGTAAGATACGATGTCTGCCATATATTTAGTTACTTCTGCACTGTTTGACTTACTAGTTAAAAAGTCAGGAGCATACTTAGAGTTTATTCTCAAGTCTTCACCATTATCCCCTCTAAGTAAAGGGTTATCAGAACTCGATTTGCTACTAGAATTACTACTTGAAGAACTACTAGAATTGCTCTTTGTGTCTTCACCTTTCGCCACAGATAGGCTATCTTCTTTCTTGCTATCCGTTGACTTACTCTCTTTCTCAGAAGACTTACTCTCTTTCTCGACCTTTTGCGTTTCTTCTTTCTTTGGTTCAGCATTCTTATTATCAGATTCATTTGTAATACAACCACTCAATAACATAACTGGTAACGCTAAGCTTACTAATTTCTTTGCTTTCATAATCCCCTCATACCCCTTTATTTGTGAAATTTAGTGCGAAAAAGTTAATATACTTAACTAATAAGTTTTCCTCGAATAATTTCTCGGAAACAACTATCCATATATTAACTGTATATTCATAATTTTCCTATATATATAATTTCACAAAGAATCACAGGTATGGTCAAATGTATTTATGCAGTATTTACAGGTAAACTTACTAGATGGGGTAGCACCACATCACCATCAACTTAAGAAATTAATTGTTCTCCAAAACGAAAGAAATGAGCCAAATTTTCATGAATAACTTTAAAAATTTAAAATTTCCGTTATGGAGGTGTCTCAAAATCTTAGCTTGATGGGCACCCCCATAAAGAAAAGACACCATTAAGGTGCCCTATTAACATAGTATTTGAAAGTGAGAGTTTTATTTTGGAAAATGATTATTCTTCTCCCCAAGAAGCGACTATATAATTTTGGATTTTATTTATATCAACGTAAAGTCTTTTTTGTTTATTGTTCTTATCATATCCTCTAACTGTGATAAAACCCGCAAGTGCTAAATGTTCGATTTTGACATCAGTTACCACAAAGTCTATATTTTCTTCTTTTTTCATGTGTTGTATTGCAACTTTAGCAGCTTTTTCTTTTGCAGTATTTCTGTCATGAATAAATTTGGCTGTAGATCCTATAGTTAAAGCTATAATTGCTACAATGATTAAAATTATAATGTTTTTCTTTTTTGGATCACCCATATTTTCCCTCCCCGAATTCTTTTATAATAATACTATATCTTTTTTAGGAAGAGAGAAACTATGTGTTGATTTGAAATAAAGTTTAACCGTTTTGAAAAAAGATTAACTGTTTATAAAAAAGTTGCACCGTTTTACCCCTTTAGATATTTTTGTCTAAAGGGGTGTTTTTATGTCCAAAAGAAAAAGAATATCTGAAATTGAAACGTGAATTAAACAAGGTCGAGGTTCAGGGATAGGCGTAGATTATAAATCGTGGCTAAAGATTCAAGATGTATCTTCTGAAGGTCGTTCAACTCGTTTAAAAGGAATAAAAACGAGTAGACAACATGAATTTTTATCGGATTTAGAACGAGATCACTTTCATTTAACTGAACATTCTGATTTTTTTAAGGGAGAAATTGTTTAAGAGGTTATTGAAGTGAGGAGATATCCGAAAGTTTATTTTGAGAAATCTTTCAGTTTTGATTCTGAAAATTATAAAAAAAGACTTGTTTTGTAATAAAATTAGAGTGAATTTAAATAGCATTTACTGATGAATCACATTAATTTGTAAAGATGAATAAATTTCAAAATAATTGTACATTGGTAATGTTGTTGTAGGAGGAGCAACAACTGTGGGAGCAGCGGCTCTGGTAGTTGCTGCCGCGGAGTTTGGTATATCAGTAGGGCTAACGTATTTCACAGAAGGTGTGAAATGGGATGTTGATTTAGATGGTGATGGTGAAGATGATAGTGTTAAGGATATGGTGAAAACGGGTGCGAAAAAAGCTTGGTCAACAGTAGCGGGGTGGTTTAATTAACATGCAAAAAAATATAGATTTTAATAAGAAAGCTTTTGAATACTATATGGCTGTTTATGCTGTACAGGATATAAGATCGACTATTATTACTCTTGTTATCGGGATAGCAGACATATTTGTTCTTGCGCCTGCTTTTGCGAATCCTTTTCGATTATTGTATGTATATATAGTGGCTCCTCCGATTATCTTTTTGAACCTATGGGCGATATGGATTATTATCAATCCTCGGAAACGGCAATTACAATACACTCTATTTCGAGGAGTATTTGGTATCGTATGTTCAGTAGGATTATTGGTTATAGCTCAAAAATTCGCATATGAAATGTTAGAATTACAAACGCCAATTTATTTTATTTTTTCATTTGGTTTGTATAGTTTTGCTTTGTATCATTATTATAAAAATCATATTAAAAACTTCAGGAACCAAGAAAAAAGTCAAAATCATCGAAAGGAATGGGGGGGTTAGGAGCAGTTGCTTTTGGTAGAAGAGCAATCCTACTTTTATTGTATATGAAGCAGCAATAATTCACACCATATTCATCTATTATAATTTTTATATTTAAGAGAACTTTCTTTTGACATGTACTTTTCATTTTCTTTTTCCTGGCCACACGCTTTACATATGTTACACGTTTTCACCACACCATTTTTCGCGCACCCTCTTTTTTGCTTTACACCTTGATTTAATTTTGACATTTTATCAGCCTCCTCATTAGATAAACATAAAAAAGCCAGTTATATTCCGCTCACTAAATAAGCTGAAATATAACTGGCTCTCGTCTATGAACGCTCTTTACAGAATAAAGTGCAATAAACTAGGCAGTTTGTTATAGATTTGTTTCCTCGCACTCTTCTAGCGGTTTGTTGCCATTTAAATAGTTTGTATATTGACGATATAAATCTTTTACAGCGCTAATAATTGCATTTTGCGCTTTTCCTTGATAGTGATACGTGATTTCTTGAATGATATCTTCAATACCATCTCGTAAACTATGTCCTCTTAACATTTGAGCAATAAAGTCTCTCCCATGTTCAGTAGCAAGGGTACATGACGCTTCAATTATAACGTGATATTTGTGATCTGCTTCTATTGTAATTGTTAATGTTTCATAGACACTGCGCACAGCCATCCCTTTCGGAAGTCTTGAGTGTCCTGCCATGAAAAAAGTACCTTTACGCATGTTCATCCCCCATTTTATAACTTATACTTGATCGATATATACTGTCTTCACTCTTGTATAAAATTCTGCAGCTGTTTTTCCTTGTTCACGTGGTCCCGCGCTCGAATTTTTCATTCCCCCAAATGGAACTTGCGGCTCTGCTCCTGCAGTTTCTGAGTTGACATGGACCATTCCAACTTCCATATCATCGATAAACTGCTGGGCTAGACTGAGATTATTTGTACAAACAGATGCGCTCAACCCATATTCTGTATCGTTCGCCAAATAAATCGCTTCTTGATAATTGTTCACCTTAA
>Ga0209025_1004900_pt1 | contig 11268 bp, 10 predicted proteins | sample AraplaMF_Col_mLB_FD_184256 | JGI IMG/M metagenome (GOLD analysis project Ga0209025, IMG submission 184256) | Arabidopsis root microbial communities from the University of North Carolina, USA - plate scrape MF_Col_mLB (SPAdes) (version 2) | ecosystem: Host-associated > Plants > Roots > Endosphere... | reverse complement strand
CCTTCTAAATTTTGTAATTTATCAAGATAGCCTTTTGCTACTGTTTGTTCAATAATAACTGCATCAAAACGTCCTGATTTTAATTCTTCAACTAATTCAGGAATTCTATTACGATTTTCTACTTTAAATCCAGCAGTTTTTGACACTTCAATTGCTTTAGTCTCTTGAATCGATGCAGCTTGTACACCAATTGTTTTTCCTTTTAAATCTGCTAGACTCTTAATATTTGAATCTTTATTTACTACAACTTGGTTTTGATCAATAAAATATGATTCTGTAAAATCCGCTTTTTTAGCACGTTTTGGTGTCTCTTTCATTCCAGCCATAATAAAGTCAACTTTATCAGCATTCATTGCAGTAATTAGTGAGCCAAAATCAATATCTTTTACTTCGATTTCATAACCAGTTTTTTTACCTAACGCTTTTGCTAAATCAATATCAAAACCAATAATATCGTCATTCTTTGTATCGATAAACTCATATGGTTTGTAGTCAGCACTTGTTCCTAAAATTAATGTTTTGTCATCAGATTTACTATTACAAGCTGATAACATTCCGATTGATAATACTGTTGCAGATAAGACTCCGATTAATTTTTTCATTATTGTTTCCCCCTTAATTTTTGAAAAATTCTAACTACTAATCTTTATTATCATGATTAAATTTAGATTAAACAACTAGTTTTTTTCGATGAATAATTATTTTATAAAATGAATTTTAACACATACTAATAATTATGCAAACACAATTTTATATTTTTCGACAAAATTATTCTGTAAACACTTATATATCAACGAAATTATATAAAAATATTTTTTACTGCACATTCATTAATTTTAGATATTTATACAAAACTATTGAATATCCTTGATAAATCTAACTTAATTTTATTCGGAAACTTTTTTTCGACAAATATTGCAAAACCATAGTGAGAATCAATATTATTCAAGAAAAACCCTATAAATAAAGCGTTTTCATTAATATGCATAAAAAAAGCGTCATTTTTTAAATGACACTCTCTACAAAATGCGTATAATATTCAATTCATAAATTATTTCATCATACTAATTTGTTCTTCAACAACTACATCTACTACTCTAGAACCTTCATAATAAAAAGCATGATGATATTTTTTATCTTCATTTAATAGTATAGGAAGAAAATATGGTATACACTCCCCAACACCTTCATTTTGCTTGTCTGTTACCCAATCTATCATCTTCCAGTCCAATATACCTTCATCCGTTTTTATTGGTGTATTGTAAATTAGATCATTAGCCACATCAGCTTTGAAAATATACATCCCACCAAAAACATGATCTTTTTCCTGCCATGTGACGATTCCTTTATGTGTAATTTGATCTAATTCTATAAACAACCCAGTTTCTTCTAATATCTCCCGTTGAACCGATTCTTCTATCGTTTCATTTTTTTCAATCTTCCCTCCAACACCATTCCAGATTCCCATTGTTGGTGCTTTGAATCTATTTAACATTAATAGTTCCGATTTACGCTGTATAAAACATAATGTATATTTCAAGATTGACACGAGCCTTTCAATGTTTAGTTTGATTCATTATCCACTAATTATGGCATAATTTGTTATGTATTTGTCAGCTAAATTAACTTTACTAATTATTTAGAATATTTTAAAATTTATTTATATAAATGAAATTGGAGGGGTATAAGTGGAACAATCAAATGTAATTGATTTAAATCAATATCGAAAATTACGCAAATATAGATTAGGCTCCTTTGCATTTCGAGCAGATCATGATGAATCAGTTCATATTGATGCACTTATGCTTCTAATCGTTACTTGTTCAATTGGAATCTTATCTTTTTTTCTTATTTTTTATATGATCTACAATTTTTTCAATTAAAAAATCTAAGATACATAAAAAAGTACAAAATGCTAAGCATTTTGTACTTTTCTTTTTTTTAGATTTGTTCGCAATATTGGTCAAAATAGCTTTGAAGTTTTTGAATAACTTGCATTGGATCATGTCCTTCAATTTCATGACGTTCAACCATTGCTACTAATTCACCGTCTTTTAATAAAGCAAAAGATGGTGATGATGGCGCTTTACCTGTGAAATATTCACGCGCTTTTGATGTTGCTTCTTTATCTTGCCCTGCAAATACAGTAACAAGTTGATCAGGTCTTGCGTCATAATGAACGGCATGAGAAGCTGCAGGACGTGCAATCCCTCCAGCACAACCACATACTGAGTTTACCATAACTAAAGTTGTTCCCTTCTTAGCAAGGGCTTCATCGACTTCCTCTGGTGTTTTTAATTCTGTATAACCAGCTGCTGAAATTTCTTGTCGCGCAGTATGAACAACATCATTCATAAAAAAATTAAAATTCATATTCATATTTATCTACCCCTTATATACTTTTCTTCATCTTACCAATTGATTGTCTTATTATTCAAGCTTTTGAACTCGAATATTTATTCTTTAAAGGAACGAATGATCTTTAATACAGCCTCTTGCATATCGATTCCTTTATTCATAAATTCTTTTTCACATTCCATTAGTATTGATTTGACATTTTCATGATTAAAAAATGATTGAATGACTCGATCTCTCACTGATCGATGAAACCATTTTCTATTTTGATGTACTCTTAGATCAGAATGATAATGATTCATTTTCATCAATTCTAAAAATAAATCAGTCTTTCTTAAAAATTCGCTCATTCCAAGACCAGATTCTGTTGAAGTTGGCATAACAACCTGCTTCCAATTAGGCGTTGGTGAAGAGACAAGTTTCATTGTCTGTTTCATTAATGAGGCTGTATACTTCGAAAGTTCTATTAACTCCCCATCACATTTATTTACAATGACAAAGTCGACAAGTTCTAGTATACCTCTTTTAATGCCTTGTAAATCATCTCCACCTCTAGCTAATGTTAATAAGACCATGCAATCAACATGCTCTCTAATACTTCCTTCACTTTGACCAATTCCAACTGTTTCAATTAAAGTATAATCAAAACCAGCTGCTTCACATAACAGTATCGTTTCATACGTATTAGCATGAACTCCACCAATTGTCCCATTCGATGGAGAAGGTCTTATAAAAGCAAGTGGGTGATGTAATAAATCCGTCATACGAGTCGAGTCACCTAGTATGCTACCACCTGTAATCGGACTACTAGGATCAATTGCTAAAACTGCAACTTTTTTACCAGACTCACATAGATCCTTACCGAAATATTCTATAAACGAACTTTTACCCGCTCCAGGAATTCCAGTAAATCCGATACGAAAACTTTTACCTGTATAAGGCAAAATTTTACCAATCAATTCATTTACAAACATCTTATCTTCATATTTTTGACTTTCAACTAACGTAATCGTTCTTGCAAGAGTTGACAGATCGCCAGAAAGAATTCGTTTAATCGTTTCTTGAATTGATAACCGCCTTGCTTTCATCGGATTAATCCTCTTTAGATAAACAGTGTAGAATCTTTTCTGCAGCTTCGGTTAATACTGTTCCTGGCCCAAATATCGCACTTGCGCCATTATTTAACAAGAAATCATAATCCTTTTCTGGAACAACTCCTCCTACGAATATGGTCATATCATCTCTTCCTAATTTTTTTAATTCATCTCTTAGTAGTGGCAATAATTCTTTATGGCCTCCAGCAAGAGAGCTCATTGCAACACAATGAACGTCAAATAAAACAGCTGCTTTTGCGACTTCAGCAGGTGTTTGGAAAAGTGGACCGACATCCACATCAAATCCAAAATCGGCGTAAGCAGAAGCTACTACTTTAATTCCACGATCGTGACCATCCTGACCAATTTTTGCCATGAATATCCTTGGACGGCGCCCTTCTTTTTCTGTAAAGTCTGTTACTAAATTTTGAATACGTCTTACTTCATCTTCGTTTTTATGCACAGACGAGTACACCCCTGTCACTGTTTCTACTTTCGCTATATGTCTTGGCGCATATTTTTCAATTGAAGCAGAAATTTCACCAAGCGTGGCACGTACTTTTGCACATTGAATAGCAATGTCAAGTAAATTTCCTTCACCTGTTTTTACACAGTTCTCTAATGTTTCTAACCAGTATTTAACCTCTTTTGTATCTCTACCTTCTTTTAGTTGCTTTAATTGAGATAGCTGCTGTTCTCTTACTTCGTTGGCATTAACTGAAAGTACATCCTCAATTTCTTCCTCATTAATACTAAATCGGTTCACACCGATAATGACATCTTCTCCACTATCTATTTTCGCTTGTTTTGCGATAGCAGCTTCTTCTATTCTCATTTTTGGAATTCCTTTTTCAATCGCTTGTACCATACCGCCCAATTCTTCTATTTCTTTCATATATACCCATGCTTTTTGAACTAATTCGTATGTTAACTCTTCAATTTTATGTGAGCCTCCAAATGGGTCGACAACATTTGTTAGACCACATTCATGCTGCAAAATCAATTGGGTATTTCTTGCGATTGATGCTGAATTCGGTGTCGGGAGCGCAATAGCTTCATCAAAAGCATTTGTATGTAATGATTGAGTTTGGCCGAATACTGCTGCAAGTGCTTCAATCGTTGTTCTAGCAATATTGTTCATCGGATCTTGTTTCGTCAAACTCCAACCTGAAGTTTGACAATGTGCTCTAAGCATAAAACTCTTTTTATTTTTCGGATTAAATTGAAGCATCATTTGTGCCCAAAGTAATCGTCCCGCTCTTAATTTAGCAATCTCTGTTACAAAATCCATTCCAATTCCCCAAAAAAATGACAATCTTGGAGCAAACTCATCAACAATTAACCCTGCCTCTAATCCAGTTTTTACATACTCTATTCCATTTAAAATTGTATATGCCAACTCTATTTCTGTTGACGCTCCAGCTTCTTGCATATGATAACCAGAAATGCTTATAGGATTAAATTTCGGCATATTCTTTGAGCAATAGGAAAATATATCCCCAATTATCCTCATTGACATTTTTGGAGCATATATATATGTGTTTCTTACCATATATTCTTTGAGTATATCATTTTGAATCGTACCAGTGAGTTTATCTGTATCTACTCCCTGCTCATTTGCTGCAACTATATAAAACGCTAAAATTGGAAGTACTGCGCCATTCATTGTCATCGATACAGAAATATCATTTAATGGAATGCCATCAAACAGTACTTTCATATCCTCAACTGAGTCAATTGCCACTCCTGCTTTACCTACATCCCCAACAACCCGATCGTGATCAGAATCATAACCTCTATGTGTTGGTAAATCAAAAGCAACTGACAAGCCTTTTTGTCCTTTTGCTAAATTTTGTTTATAAAAAGCATTACTTTCTTTCGCAGTTGAAAATCCTGCATATTGTCTAATCGTCCAAGGTTGAGTGACATACATTAATGGATAAGGTCCTCTTACAAATGGAATTTGACCTGGATATGATTTTGGAATTTTCATGTCTAGATGCAAGTTAGGCGTGGCTGTTGAAAAAGGTTTCTTATTAAAGGTTTTTCTCATTTTTGCACCTCAACATTCATCAATTCATTAATTAGCTCTGGTAATTGGGTTATTTCAGACATTGAATATTTTTCATCTTCACTTACTTCTTCAACAATTCTTACTAATCTCTTTTTTGGATTCATTAGTTGAAAAAAGTTCACTTTCTTTTCGTCACCGGCGATAAATAATACATCTGCATCAATTTTATTTTTTAATCCGATTGAATGTAGCGTAAAAAGGACATTTTTCATCAGTTCTTCTTCCTGTTCGCTTGCTCCTTCAAGAATCAAACAATCCCAACTAGCATTTGCTAGTTGATGACACTTTTCAATCCAATTACTAAAATGATAGATTTCTGATTCTTGATTGAATTCGTCGTAATCTTTTTTACTAAATTGATTTGGTTCATGTCTCCGAAACGAATTTAAACCGACAAGCTTCACTTCACCTAACATCATTTTTTCAATCGATTTCTCTCTTTCAGCTGCAATCTCTTTTTCTACCTCACCGTTTTCAATATATTCACTATAGCCACCATTGCTTTCGATTTGTAAAAAGAGATCCCAAGCACCAACAGACAGTTCTTGTGTCAATTCCTCTAAATAATAGCAACCCTCTACAATGTTACCGATTTCTTTTAATTTACTTTCATGATTCAATAAATGAAAAATATTTTCTGACCATCTCTTAGCATCCTCTGTATTTTCATACGGGATTAATTCGATAAAATTAGCTTCACCAATCATTCCTGCAATCACTTCTACTGTTTTTCTAATTAAATTTAATTGTGGTTCTTCTTTCGTAATCGTTCTTGTCGAAGTCACAGCTTTAATCGGTATCTCAATCGTCATATTCTCGTCAGTGATAAACTCTTTTAAAATAGTCGGCAGTAACAAACGGAAAACTTGTAATTTTGAAATGGAACCGAAAAAATCTGTATCAATATAAACCTCTAATTGTAACTCCTTGATAAATTGATCTATTTCGTCCTTTTCTTTGCCATGTAAAATATCCGAAAGCAATGCTAAAGTATACCCAATTTCTTGAATTATGCTAGCACCTTTTTGATGAAATTCCCTTGTAGAAATAAAATTTTGTGTATGATTTTTTTCTTCTATTAATTGAACATTTTTCGTTCCATTTATGAGAGATAATATATTACTTCGATTCTCATCATAAAGTGGCTTAATGGAGATTTGGGTATATAGCTCTTTAACATAACATTCTAAGTCCATTGGAATTGACTTGATCCAGTCAGTAGCTGTAGCTTGGAATAGATTAGTATTTAATAGGAGTTTGTCCACTTTAGTCCCTCCAGTATATTGTTTATTACCATATGTATGAAGGTACTAACCAAAGCATACTAGAAAGGATAAAATTGAAATAAAAAAACCGCTACGAATAGCGGTTTCAGATTGCCTATCAAACGATTGCATTCCTCTTTTTGCACCTGCTTTCGGTGTTCATTACCGTTAAGGTAATCCAACTCCTTATTACGCATGCGCCTCGAAGGACCAACTGTTACATCGGTTTCTCAGTAATTTTCACACTATAAATCACTGCTTAAAGCGATTTAAGAATTAACTGTTAATTTCGTACTATTTTGTAATTCGACTTTTTTTCTTTTTTGAAAGAGTCTATTAACAAATAACATCATTGGGAAGCTAAAAAATGCAATAATACTAATTAAAATAAATGCATATCCACCTTTTTCATATCCAAAATAGGATAATAAACTACCCCCTAATGCTGGACCAAATACGAAACCAAATTTAGAAAAGCCCATTGCACCAAAATATGTTCCTTTTAGTTCTTCTGGCGCTAGTTGGTCTACAAACACATCAGTAAAGGTAAATGCAAATATTTCTCCAACTGTAAAAACAATCATGACAATTGCTAAAAAGTAAAAATTTGTAAATATACCAAAGCCAGCAACTGATAAACTGACAATAATATTACCAATCATCATTGAAACTGTTGGTGGAAAGTTTTTCATTCGACTTACTATTGGAAACTGTAATAAAACGACTGTTACAGCATTGATCGTCGTTAAGTATGCATAAAGTTTAATTCCATCTTGGAATTGAGGCGCATTAGCAAAGAATTGAGACATTGTAGAGAAACTTTGTGAATATCCAAGTCCGTAAATACAAATTGTCAGTATGGTTAGTGCAAAGATCACATCTTTACGTAAAATCGATAATGAATCCTTCATAGAAACTTTCTGACCACTTGAAGTTTGATTTTCACCTATCTTATATTTCGATAGCATATAAAATAATGTAATCCCATAGAAGAAATAAACAATACCTGATAATACAAATGGTAATGTGCTATGAGAACTTCCAAGATATAACCCCACTAAAGGTCCAACAGCAACTCCCACATTTATAGCAGCATATCTTAAATTAAATACTAAAAGTTTTGATTTTTCGTCAGTTAAATCTGATAATAACGCTCTTGAAGATGGTTCAAAAAAAGATGAGCATATATTTAGAATTGAATTAAGGATAAAAAACCACCCAAAACTATCACCTAATCCAAATCCAATTAAGGTCAGAGACCAAAGAAAAATACTGCTAAGTAGAATCTTCTTTCTTCCTATTCTATCTGAAAGAGATCCTCCTATAAAGCTAAAAAACACACCCAAAAATGCTGATACTGTAAGCATTATTCCAACCATCGCTGGAGAAATATGTTTTTCAGAAGTTAAGTATATCGCCAAAAACGGCATACTCACCGTACTAGCAAATCGTACAAATAATGTTCCGATAACGATATTCCAAGCAACCGGATGTACCGCTGATAAATTTTTTAACATCTTATTCCCCCCTATTCCTAAGATGTCACATATTTTAAAATTATCTTACAAATGTTACATTTTATCAAGTTTTTTAGACTAATTAGTCATTTTTAATTTTAGACTTCTAATAAGTACATTCCACGACCCCTTAATACTACTACTTACTCTCTATTTTAAGTACGAAATAGAACGAAATAATCTAACATCCAATAAAAAATAGCAACCAATTAAATAATAATTAGCTGCCATTATAAATATGTTATCCTATTCCTTTTACTTTGCTAATCAAAGTTAAAATTGAAGACTTTTATGATTTATTTCTTTCATTTAACTTCATTTGTCTATACATACCGTCTTTAAAGATCCCCATAAATCGATTCGAACTATTATCAATTACTTCAAATCCATATTTATTGTATAAAGTATGCGCATCCTTAGTCCCTAGCATAAATACTCTCACTGTTGTTAGTTTCTCATATTTCATAATTTCTTCCATTAACCACTTAGATAAACCTAAGTTTCGATAATCTGGTAGTACAAATACATCCGCTAAATAAGCAAAAGTTACGCCATCAGATATAACCCTAGCAAACCCAACTTGACGTGAAATGGTACTACTTGGTTCACCAGAATAAATGCCAAAGCAAAATGATCCGTCAATAAATTTTTCAACATATTCATATGGAATATCATTTGCCCAATATGAATCACGATCTAGAAATTGGTGAATTACATCTTTGTCTAAATATTCTTTGTTAGTTGATATGTAAAAGCCATTTTTTTCAGTAAGCATGATATCACTCCTCTTACTACCTTTTATTCAGAATAATATAATTATACAAATTATTCCATCTTTTAGAATCAAATAAAGAATGACATGACAGACAAAAAAACCTTACTTCAATTATGAAGTAAGGCTTGTATTTTTAATATACGCTTGTATTTTCTTTTGTCGTATTTTCTAGGATTTCTTTTACTCTACCTAAGAATTTACCACAGATAAATCCGTCAAGCACTCTGTGATCTAGTGATAAGCATAAATTAACCATATCACGTACACCAATCATGCCATTTACAACAGCAGGACGTTTTACGATGCTTTCAATTTGAAGAATCGCTGCTTGTGGATAGTTAATAATACCGGCACTTTGTACACTTCCAAATGAACCAGTATTATTTACTGTAAACGTACCACCTTGCATTTCTTCAGATTTTAACTTACCTGTACGTACTTTTTGTGCAAGCTCAGTAATTTCACGAGCAATGCCTTTAATTGTCTTCTCATCAGCATTTTTAATAACTGGAACAAATAATGCATCATCAGTAGCAACTGCAATCGATAAGTTAATATCTTTCTTTTGAATGATTTTGTCTCCAGCCCACATTGAGTTAATTTGTGGATATTCTTTTAATGCTTGCGCAACTGCTTTTACAAAGAATGCAAAGAAAGTTAATGGGAAGCCTTCTTTTTGTTTAAATGAATCCTTCAAGCTGTTACGGTAATTCACAAGATTTGTTACATCAACTTCGATCATCATCCATGCATGTGGTGCCTCATGCTTACTACGAAGCATATTAGCAGCAATTGCTTTACGTACACCTGTAACAGGAATTTCGATATCCCCTACTGCAGAAGTAACTGGAACTGAAGGAGCAGCTGGTGTTTTTGCAATTTCAACAGAAGGAGCAGTCGCTTGTTGTGCAGCTGGCTGTGAAACAACTTCAACTGAAACAGCTGGTGCAGCTGGCGCAGTTGGAACTCCGTTTGCAATTGCATTTAAAACATCTTTACGTGTTACACGTCCATTTGTACCTGTTCCAGGTATTAATGATAAATCTAAATCGTTTTCTTGTGCTAAACGAAGGACAGCTGGAGAGAATCGAACTTTTCCAGACTCATCAGTTTTTGCAATTTCTCTAACTGGTGCTTTCTCAGGAGCTTGTGCTACTGGTGCAGCTGCCGGTGTAGGAGCTTCAACTGTTTTTACTTCTTCTACTGTCGTAGCAGCAACTTCACTTGTTGCTCCCTCAACTTCGATTGTACAAATAATTTCACCAACAGCTAAAGTTTCACCTTCACCTGCGATTAATTCTTTGATTACGCCAGTAAATGAAGATGGTACTTCTGCATTTACTTTATCAGTCATTACTTCAGCTAATGGATCGTATTTATTTACACGATCTCCTACTTTTACTAACCAAGTACTAATTGTACCTTCCGTAACACTTTCACCTAATTGAGGCATTTTAATATTTTCGATCATAAGTCATGTCCCCCTTTTTAAAGCAGTGTGGTTAAAATGCTGCAAGCTCTCTTGCGGCTTTTTCAACTTTATCTGGATTTACCATAAAGAATTTTTCCATAGTAGGTGAATATGGCATTGCTGGAACATCCGGACCAGCAAGTCGTGCGATTGGCGCGTCTAGGTCAAATAAGCAATGCTCAGCAATGATTGCTGCAACTTCACTCATTATGCTACCTTCTTTATTATCCTCAGTTACTAATAAAACTTTACCTGTTTTAGATGCAGCTTCAATAATTGATTCTTTATCTAATGGATAAATTGTTCTTAAATCTAAAACATGAACTGAAATGCCATCTTGAGCAAGTTTTTCAGCTGCTTGAAGAGCGAAATGTACACATAAACCGTAAGTAATGATCGTGATATCATCACCTTCACGTTTAACATCAGCTTTTCCGATTGGTAAAACATAATCAGTTTCAGGAACTTCACCTTTAATTAAGCGATATGCACGTTTATGTTCAAAGAAGATAACTGGGTCATTATCGCGAATTGCAGCCTTTAATAAACCTTTTACATCATAAGGAGTTGATGGCATAACGATTTTTAACCCTGGTTGACCTGCAAATACTTTTTCAACTGATTGGGAATGATATAATGCACCGTGAACTCCACCACCATATGGTGCACGGATTGTGATTGGACAAGTCCAATCGTTATTTGAACGATAACGAATTC
>Ga0209025_1004896_pt1 | contig 11278 bp, 10 predicted proteins | sample AraplaMF_Col_mLB_FD_184256 | JGI IMG/M metagenome (GOLD analysis project Ga0209025, IMG submission 184256) | Arabidopsis root microbial communities from the University of North Carolina, USA - plate scrape MF_Col_mLB (SPAdes) (version 2) | ecosystem: Host-associated > Plants > Roots > Endosphere... | reverse complement strand
ATTTTCTCAATATGAACCAGTAAAAATGGTTCAGGGGGTTGAAGATACTGGACGTAACTCCTTTAGCCAAGCTAGCTTTTCAAATGTACTTCTAAGAACAGATACATCTGGGGCTACCTACAAAAGTTGGAACAGTTCAATTTCTTCCTCATTTTCAAGACACGGTACTTATGGTAACAATTTCACAGTTTATTCTCAAGTACCATTAAGCACAAGTTTACGTTAAGAATGTTTTTAAAATAATAATGTTTTGTGAAAAAAGTAGTTGCACTTGCGGCTACTTTTTTTATATAGGGTCCATTGTAATAGATATTCTCGCCAATATAAATACCATCTTTCAACTTTTTCAAAAAATAAACTGTTTATTTAGATGTTATGTAAAAAAAACGTAGAAATATTTAATTCCTACGTTTTTTCTAGGTTAATCAATTCATTCACTCACTATTACAATTCCTCAAATTCATCAATTTCAGCTTTACCCTTTAAAAATATTTCAATTTCTTTATTCTCTCTTTCCTTTAAACCAAGAGTATGTCTATGGTTTAATGCTAATTCTTTATAACCCCACATGTATTTCTATTGTTGTCGCTTTACTGAGTTTATAATTCGCAAAATACCATCCCAAATGTAGTAAAGGAAAAATTAAAAAATTTGCTTACAGAGACGCTTTTTTAGAACTTAATATTTAAGTGTTTCATTCTCCTAAACTATTTAATTCATAAAATAACTTTAAAAACGCTTCAAAAGTTTCAGCTACTTTTTCAATTTTTTGCTTTTCTAATTCAAAAAAGATAATTGTAGGTTCCTCAAATAGTGGATCGAAATAAAAACATATATAGTTCCCAAATTGATCTACCATAAAAGGATAAACATCTGCAGGTAATTGTTTTTTTATTGCACTATATGTTTCCCAGATATTTTCACGATGTTTTTTATCAAAAGATAATAATGCTTTTGCAATTCGCTCTTTTGTTTCTTCTGTATCAAATACATTTGGTCTCGGTCGACCATAATTATTTTCTTCTATAACAGAAATATAACTAGTTGGAAATTGAATTTCATATTTCACTTCAAATTCATTTAATGACTGAATATTTTCCAATGGTTTTGTCAAAACCCAATTCATAGATATCCCCTCCGTTAGCGATTTTCATTTCCGCCACCCCAAATACTACGTCCACCTGTATGACCCGTCTGTGCATGAACCGTAGTATCAACTAATTGAAGTGTTCCTGGATTTTCTGAATGATGCCAAACATAGCCTTCCGGCGTATCCCCAGCTTCGATTTGTTCTAATTGTTCTTCTGTAAATTGGCCTCGAATATCTGGGTTATTTTCAACCGCATCTTTCAATTGACTATTTGCTTCTTTAAATTGTCTCGCATCAGAATTTTCATATTGTGATTCATCTAATTGAGCATCAAAAAGCGATTCAAATTTTGGAAAAACACCTTCTACTTTTGAACCATCTGGTATTTCTACTACTGCCTTTTCAAATTCAATTCCTGTTATTGGGTGTCGATCGCCTTCAAGTGACTCATTTCTACATATTATATATCTATCGTTTTCTGAATCTTTCTTAGAAAGTTCAACATCTGATTGATAAGTAGTCGGCATATCGTTTTGTTTTTCTAATGGGGAGGTCTCCTTTACCTCATCAATTTTCCCTCCCCTTACTTCTGATACAAGACTAGCGATTAAAGACATTAAACAATCACACCTTTCTGTTTATATTCAAACCATTGTAAATAATACTCTTTAAAAGATGGATCTACCTTGCAATAATATATCATCAATAATTCTTGTATTATCTCTAAATATTCGTTATGTTCAACATACATCGCTAATGCTTTTTTGAACTTGTAATCGTAATCTTCAAATGTATATCCTGTGCGTGCAAATGCTATAATTTCACTGATAGAAACATAGCTATCAATTACCTCGCCTAATAAAGCCTCATTCCCTTTTAATAAAATTGTTAAGGGCTTATTTTCCATTAATTCCTCTATAATTTGTATCTTATTCATTACATTTAAATTCATATTTTTCTTAAATGCTTCAATTAAAGATTTCGCATCATAGTTATTAGAAAGTAATTCTTTCAAAACAAATGACGCTTGCTCCCTGCGTTCTCTTAATTGGGCTTTCAAATCAAACACATAGTTATAAGCTTTAGGTTTATCAAAAGCTTGTACCTTACATAAAACAGGCTCTAGCCAATCATTTTGATATACAACAGATACACCTGTTTCTAATTTAGAAATTTCATTAAGCTGTTGTTCATTAAGAGCTGCTGCTCCTCCTACTAATAAGCGATCTGATGCGTCTGGAAGACGTAATATAATTTTCGTATTTGTATTACGAATAGCAGACGGGTCTAATAAATTTGGTGACTGGTCTACTATAATAAACCCTTCTCCATAGGTACGCATTTCTGCAATACTATTCGTTATCATTTCCACCGATTTTCCTTGTAGATTTGCACCTTCATCTGATTGAACACCTGATGTTCTACGTAATAAATGGTGCGCTTCTTCTAATACTGTCACATGCTTCAACGGTGTATTCGCCGTTTGTGTAAACCTCATTCGATGTTCTTGTAATCTCATAAATAATATTCCCATTACAAGTGATTTCGTTTCTGCGGACCCAATCAAACTCAAGTCGATAATACAGTTTTGATCAAATAAAATAGTATTGTCAATTTCATCTTCAACAAACACATTACTCAGTAAACCAGTTGTTAAAGATTTTACACGTGTTACCAATGCGCCTACATAATTACTTTTAACTTCCTCTGAATACCCAGACTTTTCAATCACCTTAGGCAAAACATCAACTAGTTGTTTCATAGTTGGATAATATGCAATTTTATTAAAATTTAAAGATGTCTCTAGTTGCCAACCACAACTTCTATATACTTCTTCTACAGCTTCTCTCAAAACTGCAGGCATAGCAGCATACATTGGCCAACATGCATTAAAAATTTCAATCAATCTTTCAATATGCTCTAATACATGTATTCCATTTGGGAAATAAAATGGGTTAATTTTTAACAACTTTGTGTGATTTTGATTAGTCCCAAATACATTTACATTGCTGTAACCACCAAAAACCTGTTTATATTCTCCTTTTGCTGGTTCAATAACAAGGAAACGAATATTTTCTTTTAATAGCTCATCTATCATTTGATAAATCGTATTTGATTTACCCGATCCTGTTGAGCCTGTAACAAACGTATGCATAGCCAAACTGTTAATATCCAGTTTTACAGGAGTTTTCTCTATATCACCCATGTAATAAATTTCACCCAAATCAATCGACCTTTGTTGCTCTTTATTAGTAGGCGACGAAATATTACGACCAAACTCAGCCATTTCTACAACTGGTAATCCGTTAACCGATTTTCTAGGTAAACCACATGCTATTGAAAGCTCTCTCGTGTTTACAAGCGTACTACCTGTGACGATATCTAAACCTGCTTGATTTACTTGGAATGTTGGATGTTGTAATTTTTTTAACGACTCACGCATTGGCAAATTATATGGATGCTCAGCATTCCATATATTAATAGCAGAACCTTCTATCGCTGATTCAGTACCTCTAATAATAGCTTGATAATTCGTAGCAGCTACCGTTGCAGTTTGCTCATCGTCCGCTAAAAAGTATGCGGCGTAATGCCATAAGCCTAAATCAGCAGCACTATTTAAACGTTCCAAATGCAAATCTATTTTTTTTAGAAGCTCCGTAATTCGCTTGTCTTCCATATGAACCTGTAGCGTTTGTGTAGAACCTTCTGTTGTTGTAGATCCACTTGTAACATTTTTTGCAGTAGCTTTTGAGCTTCCTGTCGTCGTTGTAGATCCGTTCGTATCAGAAAATGTTTCAGAGTGATTTGTACCTGTAGTTTTACTACTATTTTTACCAGCATTAACACCCAGGCCTATAGGCGATATGGAAACGCCGTTTGAATTTCCATCAGTATGTGATTCATTCTTTCCATCTGTTTTCGAATTTGTATAACTTTGTGTTAAACCAATACTTTCATTGACAGATTCAGTAATTCCTTCACTAATACCTTCTGCTAATGCCAAACTTTCATTTTTCCCAGCGCTATACTCGACTTTTTGAAATTTTGATAAGGTCGAGTACATGTTTTCATAACCTTGCTTAATACTCAATAATTGTTCAGTGGAAACAGTATCTGCTAATAAAATCGCTGAAAACTTTTCACCATACATTGCATTTATTAATTTTTCGAGTCCTTGAACATACGAAGTTTTTTCAGTATCTTTCATAGCTGGAATTCCTGTAACACTAGCCACAGTTCTTCTCAAACGCTCTTTATCCCCAGTAACAACAGTATTTATTAAGCTTGCGTAAGCACTATTTTTTACTTTACTTAATTTTGTGCCTGGAAAGTTTCCTTTCATACCCTTTGTTAAACTTTCTTGAGCTGTTGAAACTTGCTCTGAACGAGTTCCTATGAAAAAGTTTACTTCATACCCATCACTATCAATAATTAAAACTAAGGAATTATTTAAATTACCTAAGGTATTGTATACATTTACGAGTTTTTCTGTAATGTCTTCGTTTTTTTCATATACAATTTTTTCTATTTGAAATAAGCGAATTTGACGATCTGTGCTATTTTCATTTTGAACTAGAGTTTGTCCAATACTAATAATTTTATAATGACCTAACTGATGTAAATAAGCTTTTTCCATTAATTTTGTAGCATTATTTAAAGCTGGTTCTACTTGTTGCTGAAGTGCCACTAAATCATTCATTATGATTTTTCCTCCGATACTAATCGAACTCTACTATTCCACCGATAGTTTTTTTCTCTCTTTTAACAGTATTGTTTTCAAATTTATTTTTTATTTCCTTATAGGAATTGTTCAATGCTGTTGGATCTATTAGCTTACTTTCTGAAGCTGTTTTTAAAATAGTTATTTCTTTTTGAAGTGCATTATTTTTTGCACGTTCTCGATCTAATTCATTTTGCAGTTCATTAAATAAAATTCTTTCCTGTTCGATTTTTCGCAATTGATCATTTGAAATAAATTCTCCATCAGCTATATTACAAAGCAAGCCAATCATCTTTTGAGAGGGTTTTTTCCCTCTCTCCATAAGTTCATCAATATAATAAAATACTTTTCGAACAGCAGAATTTAACTGTTCGTTTTTATCATTTTGATGAGAACTATTCCTAGAATAAACGCCCCCAGTGCTGCTATCCCCCACACTAGGGCTTTGGACTTTTTTTTATTATCCACCTTCATATATTGTTGGTTCGATGTTGAAGTGCGCACTGTTTGTGTTGGAAGGGTTGGTGAAGCAACTACAGAAACTCCATAAACTTTTTTTCCTACTTCTAACATGTGCAAATAACGCTCTTTTGAAAAATTCATACGTAAATCTACTTGTAAATCCACAAAGTAATCTTCATTCCATGTATTTGAAGACATATTTAATTCCTTTCCATCATATGGTTGCCATACATCAATTCCATTTGCATAGATTTTCTGAAGACTATTTTTTATAGTCGCATCTGAATCTGCTGGGTCACCTGTTATATAAGCTTTTAGTAAATTGCGTAAACCTACTATATTTTTTTCTGTAATTGCTTGATTTAATTTATTCATTGTTTTATACCTTCCTTTACTTTAAGTTCTAATATACTATCTAAGTCTGCCATGAAGTTGTTTAACCATTGTTGTTTCTCTAGTTTTTCCTCAAGCTGTTCTTCAAGCTGTCCGCTTTGCTCCGCTAAAGAGCTAATCTCAGCGACACGTTCTTTTAATATTTCTTCCAAACGATCAATTTCAGTAATAAAGAAATTTTGTAGTCGCCCTAATTCTTTTTGAGTAAAATCAATTGCATTTTGAATATTACCCGTGACTTGTTCTTCAATAGGTAGTAAAAATTCTTCAGATAATTTATTCATACTTATGTACTCAACATCTTCATAAACATTACGTTCGATATATTTCGGTCTCCAGAATGTGTACCATTTACGATCTGGATTAGATACTGTTTTTGTATCGACTACAACTGCTTCTGAATAACTAAAACGTCCCATTAAATCATCTAAATCAACACTATCTGCAATTAAAGCTTTATCCCAACTATTTAACTTAATTGTATTTAATTCAAAATTTGTAATACCTTTGATATACTGACGATATTCATTTACATATTCTTCAGCCGTCGAGCGAAGTACATTACTTATATTTACTTCTAAATCTGTAACTAAATCATCTTGTAGTAATAACACATCTTTTTGTGCTTTACTTAGAATACGTTCCGATTCATACCTTTTAATTTTTTCATGACTACGAATTTTTTTATTTATATCGTTTAATAATTTAAATACTTTTTTATTCGTTGGAGCAAAGAAATCGCCAGAATCTAAGTCCATACTTTCAATTTTCTTTTTAAAGTCTTTCGCCTTATTACCACTACTCAATTCTTTTTGGATTGACTTCATTACACGAGCAATTTCCTCACGCTGTTCAGAATCTCCTAATATTTCTTGCTCTAATTTATTTTTCATATCCGCTTGTTCCACAATACGTTGGAACGTATTAACGGCATTAGTGACTTTCGATGTTACAGCATATTTTTCTAAATATTCATTAATAGCCGCTTCAATACTTGTGATACCAGAATAATGAATCACTTTCTCATCTTCTGATGAATTTAAAATTTGATTATTAATCTGCTGCTTTAAAGAGTTACTCAATGGTGCATATTTATTTAATTGCATAGAAGGCTCTTCAATAAATAAATCATTTCGAAAATAATCAGCCTTTTCTGAGCGAGTTAAATTTAAACCATTATTTTTTTTACGATTTACTTTAGCAATTTGCGCAGAAACAGGATAAACATTTGGATTTTCAATACCTTCTTCTTCTAGGTACTCTTTAACTCCCTCAATCGCCCCAGCAATACTTTCGCCTTTTTCTGGATCAAATTCATCTGATTTATTCATAGCAAAAATAAATCGGTCCTTTGATTGTTTTCCGCCTACAGACATTGCTTCAGCAACAGTATGTAACAATGACTTATCATCATCTGTACGTAGCTGAGTTGCATTTAATACATATAAAACCATTGGTTTATCATCGCTTTTAATTACTGAAAATGTATGTTGACGATGTGTCCCATCCATAGAGTTATTTGGTCCTGGTGTATCAACAAGCACTAAATTCATTTGCCCTACATTAATGGAAGGAATATTACCTTCGATTTCAATTAAGTGAATCGCAGGATCACTATTAAATAATGTAAAATCTTCAGCTGTAGCGTTTGTAATAGTTTTTAACATTTCACCTTGACTGTCATATGCTACAGCGGAATAATTCTCTATGTTGGGATTATTTTTTATGCGTGTAACCTTTGCCGTACATGCTTCATTCTTTGAAGGCATTAGTTCTTGACCTAAAATAGCATTTATTAAAGTTGATTTTCCTGAACTCATAGTTGCGATTACAGCAATTTCAAACTCGCTATTTAAAGCCTTTTGAAAATTTTTTTCGATTTTTTCATCTTTTAATTGTTCAAATGGTCCATCTTTCATTATTTGAACAAGCTTTTCAAGTTGTGTAAATTTATCCTCAACTTCTTCGACTGGGATATGTGTTAAATTAACAAATGGATATAAAGATTTTGCTTCTTCTATATCTTCAAAATCTGGTAAAGTACCGATAAACTCAAGATTAAATGCATCTTCATTTAACTCTTCGACTAACATCGGAAAAAGTTTTTCTACCCAAACTTGTAGTCGATCATGTTTAAATGCCCCAAATTTAGTTGTTTCCATTAAATTTTCACTATCAATCCAAAGCTGGGTTTCTACTTTATATGGATTGTATTTCATTGAAATATTCATTTCACACCTCATAGTTTATTTAAGATTTCTGAAATACCTGAATTTACCCATAAAGGGTCATTACTATTTTTAACATTGGGTTTTTCAGATGATTCATTACTTATATTTAAGTTATAATCGGAAAGTTTCCGATCAAGTAACATTTGCAAACGTCGATAATCACTAGATTCTTTTCTAGTTAACTCAATATTATTGTTTACCTTCATCGCTAGTAAACCAGCAAGAGATGAAACAAAGAAAACCTTAGGCTTTTTAAAGCCATTTTTCATTAAATAATTCTGAACATTATTCGAAAAGTTCGTTAAACTTTCAGCTTCTGTATCATCAATAACATCAGATTTATTTACAACAAAATGAATATTTTCATTACTACAATTTTCTTTAATAAAGTTTAATAAATTTTGATCGTCCTCAGTTCCTAATTGACTAGCATTAAGCAAATAAAGTATGTTGCTATACTTAAATTTATTGATAGCCTTTTTCATAACTTCTTTATGCTCTTTATCCATAGAATTATTAGGACCAGGTGTATCAATAATTCCAAAACAGTTTCCAAAACTATTTTTTAGTGGCCCTTCGATTTTTATTTCCTGTATTTTGTCATCTTTATTCCATTTTTCAAGTTGGACTGCATCTAGACTTTTTCTGAAATATGGTCTCTTTGAATTATTTTTTAAATACAAGAACTTCTCAATCGCTGGGTTAGCATAATAGGATATAACTTTTGCAGTACAAGCTTCGTTCTTCGAGGGAAACATTTCAAATCCAATTAAACTATTCAAGAATGTAGACTTACCTGCGCTCATCGTACCTACGACTAGATAGTTATTAACACTTAATTTATTTAGGATAATAGACTCAGTTTCTAATGATATTTGTTTAAGCAAGTTATCACACCTTTATTTCACAGGAAAATTACATCTTTTTTATTCAAAAGCTTTTCCATATATTTTTATTCATACATTACTTTACGATAGTATTTTTATTTTAGCCTTTCGGTTTTCTGTTTAGAAAAATTATCCTACACGTAAAATATACAAGTACAACAAAGTTTTATGAGTTCTCTTCATCCTCTTCATAAATACTCAGCATCTCCCTCAAGCTTTTCATAACTTCGTTACGAAACTCCAACGGCTCTAGCACTTCAATATGTTCACCTTGACTTAAGATCCACATTTTTATCCCTTGTCCAAAAACCTCTGCTTCAAAAAGAATACCACTTTCATCTTTTGAAATAATTGTCGCAGTAGGCAGTCGATCTAATACAGCTTGTTGGGATGGGCCTTTGAATTTAAATTTCACTTTTATTAGCTCACCCGTATACATAAACTGCACTCGTTTACGAAATTCTCCTTCTTGAAATCGATCGCTATAGGGAATTGAAAAATGTTGCTCTTTAATATGGAGTGCATTCATCCTGTCGATACGATAAATTGTTGGAAAATCAAAATCATACTTCGTTTGATAAGCAACTAAGTAAAAATAATACTCCGAAAAAATGACTCCAACCGGCTTTACGATTCGTTCATGGGGAAATTGGTCAAACTCCCGTTGATATTGAAAATGAATAACTTTCTTAAACTGAATCGCCTGTGCGAGTTGCCACAACAGACCTGACACATCTTTTTGATGTTGTAGCTCTCCATATAAAATTTTTTCGTTTGCCGTCATTTTCTTAATTATGCCTTGGCTTCCCGTTTGAGCTAAGCCTGTTAAGCTATCAATTATTTGGTACATTTCATTTTTAGGAAAAGCTCGTGACTCTAGTAGAACCTTTAGGATAGCAAAAATTTTTTCGTTAGTTAGCGAGTTTTTATTTTCACTACTCAAATTGTAGGCGTTAGTCTTACGGTCGTATTCAACATATCCGTTTACCATATTTGTTTCAATATATCCACGTAAATGATCAATATCCCTTTGAATGGTTTTTTCACTTACATGAAAGTTAACTGCTTCAATCTGTTTATTAATGCTTTTTTCATTTCTTAGCCGATCGTACATAGATAATATACGATACATTTGCCCTTGCTTATCACTCATTTATTTATCTCCCATTTGAATACTTATACCATTTATTTTACAAGTTCACATGGACAGATAATGCCCATGTGAATGATATAAATTATTTTCATCATAAAAAATTAAATTATTTCATTATACTAATAAGGAAGCATTAAAACATTCGATAATCGTATTATATCATTTTTAATAAGTATTTTTACCAAAAATATTACAAATTAATAGAGTTAGTATAATCCTATGAACACAACTTAATTAAGTCCTTAAAATGGATTTCAAGTAGGATGTGTCCGTATGTCAAATAAGAAATTTAATACAGAATTTAATAAATGGTGCTTTAATTACATCGTCCAGGACAAGCTGTCAAACAATTAAGCAGCGAGTTTGGCATATCAGAAGTAACCGTTTATCATTTTAGCCTATCCTCAAGGAACGCGAAGTGAGTGGGTGAGAGATAAATGAGCCGAACTAACAAAAGTGCTTGTTAATGGTTAAGTATCGTGAAATTTCTTTATAATAGAATAATCAAAACCAACATTCGAATAAGATTCTACTTTACGCATATATCTCTTGAAAAAACAAGAAACCACCCATTTGGATGGCCTCTAAATTTACTAGTTTTAATATTTTTCTGCTACTAAAATATAATCAAAGTTATTATCTTCATTCCCTCTTACCGATGAACTTACTTCAATATAATATTCTTCCCATTCTTCCGCTTCAAAAATAATTTTTTCCATATCATTAGAAAGGTTCAAAGATTTTTTTATTATTTTACCTTTCGAATTTCGTACAAATAGATCAAAATCATTATCATCATGCATCCCCTGCAAAGTAACTTCAACTTTCATGGTATCACTTGGAGAAAATCTAAAGATATCTATACCGTCTTTATCTTCTAAATTTAAATTGCCATAAACCACACAATCATATCCTAAATCTAGTCTATTGGCTGTTTCAAGAGTATTATTTGGCTCCGTATCTCTAAATTCTTTCTGTTTTCTAGCAGCGTCCACAAAATTTGTGCTACTAAACACAAGTGTTACGGTTCCTAATAATATAATTCCTATTCGCACGACGGTTCCTTTTTTCTCTACGGTAACAATTTCATACATACATATCTTTCTTTCTATTTGAATGATAAATTATAAAATCAAGATTTATTATTATGCAGAATTACATTCCAATTGTAGTTGATAATTATTTTCATTGTAACTATAATGATTACATGTTAGGTGATATACGAAAGTTATTTACGAATTTAACCTAACTGCGCATTTAACTACAACCGGAATGGAGATGTTATAAGGTATGAAAAAAATCATTTTAGCTGGTGCATTAGGAATTGCAGCTCTTGCAGGC
>Ga0209025_1004893_pt1 | contig 11282 bp, 10 predicted proteins | sample AraplaMF_Col_mLB_FD_184256 | JGI IMG/M metagenome (GOLD analysis project Ga0209025, IMG submission 184256) | Arabidopsis root microbial communities from the University of North Carolina, USA - plate scrape MF_Col_mLB (SPAdes) (version 2) | ecosystem: Host-associated > Plants > Roots > Endosphere... | reverse complement strand
GTCACGGGACGGTTGTCGCGATCGACCGGCTGCACCTTCTGGCCGACGCGCAGCAGGTGTCCACCGGCGGCGACCACCCAGTCGTCGGCGTCGACACCACTGATCACCGGCACGCGGTCTTCGCCGAACGGACCGGTCTGCACCGGCTGCAACTTCAGCGTCGACGTCTTCGGATCGACCACGAACACGGCGTTGCCCTTGGGCCCGCGTTGCACTGCCGCGAGCGGAACGCTGAGACCGCCATTGCCATTGCCAGGCAGGTACACGCGCGCGCTCTGGCCCAGTTCAAGCGCACCGGCCGGCGCATCGACACTGATCCGCGCCGCATACGTGCGCGACGCCGGATCGGCGGCCGGCGAGATCTCGCGGATGCGGCCCGGCCAGCGCTTGCCCGTCTGCGACCACGATTCCACCAGCACCGGCTGCCCCGGCTTGATCTCAGAGACGATGCCCTCGGGCAATGCGAAGGCGACTTCGCGCACGCCGTCGGCGGCCAGCGAGAACACCGCCTGGCCGGCGGCGACCACCTGCCCGGCCTCGGCGCTGCGCGTGGCGATCACGCCGTCGGCGGGTGCGCGCAGTTGCGAGTAGGCGGCCTGGTTGCGCGCGACTTCGAGGTTGGCGCGGGCCGAGTTGACCTGTTCCTGCGCCGCCTGGGTGGCGGCGTTCTGCGCATCGAGGGTCGAGCGGCTGACCAGCTGGTCGTTGGCCAGGCGGGCGAAGCGGACCTGGTCGGCCTTGGCGCGATTGAGCTCGGCCTGGGCGGCGGTCAGTTGCGCCTGCGCCGCACGCGCCTGCGCCTGCAGGTCGCCCGGGTCGAGCACGGCCAGCAGGTCGCCCTTGCGGACATGGGCGCCGACGTCGACCTTGCGTTCAATGAGCTTGCCGCCGACGCGGAAAGACAGCGGGCTTTCTTCGCGAGCGCGCACTTCACCGGCAAAGGCGGTGGCGGTCTGGTTGGACTCGCCGGGGTGCGTCACCAGCACCGGGCGGGGCGACTCCTCGGGCTTGGCATCGCTGCTGCAAGCCGCCAGGGTCAATGTCGACAGGCCAAGCATCGCAGCGACGGCGAGGCGGGCAGCGGTGGGGGGACTGCTGCGCATTGCGGGTGACCTCGAGGTTAATTAATGTACTTGGCGGTACTGTATAAATATCAAACTCAATAGTCTAGTATTCCCGCATGACTGCTTCACGCCAGCCCAGCCCCCCGAAGTCCACCGGACCGGGTCGTCCCAAGGATCTGGGAAAGCGAGCCGCAATATTGGAAGCGGCCAAAAGAATGTTTACTCAGCTCGGCTACGACGGTTCCAGCATGGACCAGATCGCCGCCGAAGCCGGCGTCTCCAAGCTCACCGTCTACAGCCATTTCGGCGACAAGGACGCGCTGTTCGCAGCCGCCATCGAGTCGCATTGCGAGCAGTCGCTGCCGTCGTCGCTGTTCGAACCCTCGCCGGCCACGCCGCTGCGGGATCGGCTGATGACCATCGCCAGCGCCTTCTACGCCATGATCAGCTCGCCCGAAGCGGTTGCCGGCCATCGCATGCTGTGCACCCCGCAGGTGGCCCACTCGGCCCTGCCCAAGCTGTTCTGGGAAGCCGGCCCGATGCGCGTGCAGGGCGATTTCGCCACCTTGCTCGAGCGCCGGATCGGCGCTGGCGAACTCGCCATTGCCGACGTGCCGCGCGCGGCCGGGCAGTTCTTCGCCCTGCTCAAGGGCGAGCCGCACGCCTGCCTGGTGTTCGGCGGCCCGGCTCCGACGGACGAGGAAATCGACGCGCACCTTGCCGCATCGGTCGATCTGTTCCTGCGTGCCTACGCCGTCCGCGACGGCGCCGCGGCACGGCCGGCACGGGTTGCGCGATGATGGCCGATGCCGGCAAGTTGAGCGCTGAATCTGACCGGATCTGGCGGTTCGCTGCGGGAGGGTGACTGGTGTTGATTACTTCCGGCACTCAGTCCATACCTGCGCGCTCGGCCATCCTGTGCGCCGCGCCAGCACCGGCCCGGTGGGTCATTACCGGTACAATTCGCGGTCTTCCGCGCGAGATTTCCCCCCGATGAACCCCATGGATTACATCAAGGCACGCGAACTGATGGTCGAGCAGCAGGTACGTCCCTGGGACGTGCTCGATCCGCGCGTGCTCGACGTGCTGTCGGCGCTGCCGCGCGAAGCCTTCGTGCCTGCCGAGCACAGCCGCCTGGCCTATGCCGACCTGGTGCTGCCGCTGGCCCATGGCGAAGCGATGATGAAGCCCGTGGTCGAAGGCCGCACGCTGCAGGCGCTGGCGCTGGACCCGGGTGACGACGTGCTGGAAATCGGCACCGGCAGCGGCTTCCTGACCGCCTGCCTGGGTCGCCTGGCGCGCGAAGTGGTCAGCATCGAACGCCACGCCGACCTCGCCGACGGCGCCCGCGCCGTGCTGGCGCAGCAGGGCGTCGACAACGCCCAGGTCATCACCGCCGATGCCTTTGCCTGGACGCCGGACCGCCGCTTCAGCGCGATCTGCGTCACCGGCGCCGTCGACGCCATCCCGCAGCGCTTCATCGACTGGCTGCAGCCGGACGGCCGCCTGTTCGTCGTGCGCGGTCGCTCGCCGGTGATGGAAGCGGTGCTGCTGCGCAACGAAGTCAACGCTTCGCGCATCCAATCGTTGTTCGAAACCGATCTGCCCTACCTCGCCGGTGCGGCCCCCGCCCCGGCATTCAAGTTCTGACGACCCTCACACGTCTGCATGGCCTATGCGGACGGTTCAACTAGAACGCTACACGGACAAGGACATCGCATGATCCGCCGCCCGCTCGTAATCGCCCTCGCCACTGCCATGGGCCTGTCGGCCCTGATGCCGGCCACGGCTGCCGCCGAAGACCTGTTGCAGACCTACGAGCTGGCGCGCGACAGCGACCCGCAACTGTCCGCCTCCGAAGCCAGCCGCCTTGCCATCAAGGAAGGCGCGGTGCAGACCCGCGCCGCGATGCTGCCGCAGATCGACGGCAGCGCCTCGATCAGCCGCTCGGAAAACCATCAGCGCGGCAACCTCGCGGTCGGCGCTGACGGCTCCATCGGCGGCGGCAATACGCAGATCGACACGACCACGCGCAGCAGCGAGGTCCGCCTGAGCCAGATGATCTACGACCGCGGCAACTTCACCCGCCACAAGAGCCAGAAGGCGCTGAGCGAAGCCGCCGACTTCCAGCTGGCAGCGGCCGGCAACGACCTGATCACGCGCACCTCGGCGGCGTACTTCAACGTGCTGATCGCGCTGGAATCGCTGGTCGCGGCCGAAGCGGCCGAGACCGCGCTGAAGAAGCAGTTCGACTACGCCTCCAAGCGCCTGGAAGTCGGCCTGGCGCCGATCACCGACGTGCACGAAGCGCGCGCCCAGTACGACAGCGCGCGCGCCAACACGATCCTCGCCCGCAACGCGCTCGAAGATGCCTACCAGGGCCTGACCGAGCTGACCGGCAAGGACGTGCGCGGCGTGAAGGGCCTGCCGAAGGACTTCCAGCCGGTGCTGCCGGAATCGCGCGACGCCGAAGGCTGGGTCGCCACCGCCATCGAGAACAACCCTGCCCTTCGTGCGAAGGACCTGCAGGTGCAGTCGACCGAGGCCGACGTCGAGACCGCACGCGCCGGCCACTGGCCGCGCCTGTACCTCAACGGCAGCTACGGCGATTCCACCGGCTGGGGCGACAACACCCTGCATGACTTCGGCTTCACCCGCGACATCGACAACCGCTCCTACGGCCCGGCCGTCGGCGTGACGCTGTCGGTGCCGATCTTCTCCGGCGGTGCGGTGCAGTCGGGCGTGCGCCAGGCCCTGGCCCGTCGCGACGTCGCCAGCGACGAGTTCGAGTCGCAGAAGCGCGCGTTGATCCGCAACACCCGCAACGCCTACCAGACCCTGGTCGCCAGCGTCAGCGAAGTCGAGGCCCGCCGCCTCGCACTGGTCTCGGCCAAGAGCGCCTACGACGCATCGCAGGTCGGCCTGGAAGTCGGCACCCGCACGGTGCTGGACGTGTTGCAGAACCAGCGCAACCTGTTCCTCGCCCAGCTCGAGTACGCCCGCGCCCGCTACAACCACCTGCAGAACCGCCTGCTGCTGGAACAGGCCGCCGGCACGCTGGACATCGGCGACGTCCAGGAAATCAACCGCCTGCTCACGCTCGACACCGAGTCGTACGTGGCACCGGGTGACGTCCAGGGCTGAGCAAGGCCACGTCGCAAGCGACACAAAAAACCGCCGGCCCCCCGGCGGTTTTTTTGTGCGTCAAAGCAACGTCCATGGATTCCCGCCTTCGCGGGAATGACGGGAGCGACGTCCATGGATTCCCGCCTTCGCGGGAATGACGGGCAGCGGGAATGACGGGCATAGGACAACGACGCTGGGCTTCCCCCGTCGCGGGAATGACGGGTTGAGGACGAAGACCGGGCAATGAAATGCCGGAGCGTCGTTCGACGGGCCGGGGATTGATCCGCAGCGGGACATGGATGTCCCGCGCCCCGCATCGGACAGGATGTCCGACTAAGGGGCGGAGCAATCCCCGGCACGGCGGACGGCGCCGACCCGCAGACGCAAGCCCACTCAGTTCGGCAGACGCAAGCCCGGTCAGGGCACCGGCGGCAACAACGGCTGCAACAGCGCCATCGTCCGCGCCAGCGCACCACGGCCGGTCTCGACCAGCGCCCGCCCCGCCGCCGCCATGCGCTCGCGCGCCTGCGGATCACGCAGCAACTCTTCCAGCGCCTCGCGCACCGCCTCCGCATCCTCGACCACCCGCACCGCACCGGCATCCTGCAGACGCTGCGCGATCTCGACGAAGTTGTGCAGGTGCGGCCCCGTGACGATGGCCGTGCCCGTCGCCGCCGGCTCCAGCAGATTGTGGCCACCGATCGCCTGCAGACTGCCACCGACGAAAGCGACATCCGCGCACGCATAGAAACTCATCAGCTCGCCCAGCGTGTCGATCACGAACACCGCATCGTCCGGCTGCGGCCACTGCGCACGCGAACGCGTCGACACCTGCCAGCCCGCCGTGCGCGCCGTGTCAGCGACCATGCGGAAACGCTCCGGATGGCGCGGCGCCCACAACAACAGCAGGTCCGGGAATATCGAACGCAGGCGGCGATGGATGGCGATGACCGCCATCTCCTCGTCCTCGTGCGTGCTCGCCGCGATCCAAACCGGACGCGCCCCCGCATGGCTGCGGCAAAGCGCCGCGAACTCGGCCAGGTTTTCCGGCACCGTCACGTCGAACTTCAGGTTGCCGACCTCGACCACCTGCTCCGCGCTCGCCCCCAGGCGGATGAAGCGCTCACCATCGGCATGCGACTGCGCCGCCACCGTGCGCACCGTGCGCAGCGCCCGCGCCACCAGCGGCGCCAGCACCCGATAGCCACGCAGCGAACGCTCCGACAGGCGCGCATTGAGGATCAGCGCCGGAATGCCATGGTCGCGGCAACCGAACAACAGGTTCGGCCACAGCTCGGTCTCCATGATCAGCGCCGCATGCGGCCGGTAGTTGGTCAGGAAGCGCGACACCGCACCCGGCAGGTCATACGGCAGGTAGACGTGGGACACGTCCTTGCCCCACAGCGCCTGCACCCGCTCCGAGCCGGTCGGCGTGATCGTCGTCACCAGCAGGCGAAGGTCCGGCCGGCTGCGGCGCAGCGCATTGACCAGCGGCACGGCCGCATTGACCTCGCCCACCGAGACCGCGTGCAGCCACAGCGTCGGCGGCTCCGGCCGCTCGGCATAGAAGGCATACCGTTCCTGCCAGCGCAGGAAATACGACGGCTGCCGCAGGCCACGCCAGATCAGGTGGTAAACGGTGATCGGCGCCAAAAGATATAGCGCGACCGAATACAGGCCACGCATCACGCGCTCGATAGGGTCTGTCGACATCGTGACTAGGATAACCAAGGCGCATGAGGGAAAGGAGAGTGGCGAGAGCAATCGCGCCTGGTTGCTAGAATCTCCCCAATGGCCAAGGCAATCGAATCCCCCACGTCGCCGCCCTCCCCGCCGTTCGGTCCGCGTCATTGGCCCATGTGGCTGGCACTGGGCGTGATGTGCCTGGGCGCCTGGCTGCCGTGGGCGCTGCAGCGCTGGCTCGGCCGCGGCATCGGCGTGCTGGCCCGGCTGGTCGCGGTCGATCGTCGCCGCGCCGCGCGGATCAACCTCGCCCTGTGCTTCCCGGAAAAAACGCCGGAGCAGCGCGAGGCCATGCTTCGCGACAGCTTCCGCGACCTGGGCATCGGCCTGTTCGAATTCGCGCGCGCGTGGTGGGGCCCGGTCGGCCCGATGCGGCGCACGGTGCGGATCGAAGGCCTCGAGCTGCTCGACCCGATCCGCGCCGAAGGGCGTGGCGTGCTGATGGTCTCGGGCCACTTCATGACGCTGGAGATCTGTGGCCGGCTGATGTGCGACCACCTGCCGCTGACGGGCATGTACCGCCGCCATCGCAGCCCGGTGATGGAGTGGGCGGTCAAGCGCGGTCGCCTGCGCTATGCCAAGGCGATGTTCACCAACGAGGAAGTCCGCCCGGCGATCCGCCACCTCAAGCAGGGCGGGTTCCTGTGGTACGCGCCCGACCAGGACATGCGCGGCAAGGACACGGTGTTCGCGCCGTTCTTCGGCGTGCCGGCGGCGACGATCACCGCCACCCACCAGTTCGCCCGCCTCAGCGGCAGCGCGGTGGTGCCGTTCTTCCACCGTCGCGAAGGCGGCGATTACATATTGCGCATCGGCGCCCCGCTGCCCGACTTCCCGTCGGCGGATGCCACCGAAGACAGCGCCCGCGTCAATGCCGCCATCGAGGCGATGGTGCGCGAAGCACCCAGCCAGTACCTGTGGATCCATCGCCGCTTCAAGCGGCGGCCGCCGGGGATGACGTCGCCTTACGCGCGACGCGGCTAGGACATCACGCGCGCCGCGGTCACTCGCGCGCCAGCAGGCTGCCCGCGTACAACGCCGCCAGCAGCAGCGTCAGCCCGCCCCAGAACGTCGAGTAGAACGCCAGGTGGGTGTTGAGCGGGAAGATCGTCGCCGCCAGCGCCCACATCGCCGGGCGTGCGCGTTCGCGCGCCTGCTCGTCGGCAAAGCGCCACGCGCGCCACGCCAGGGCGACACCGGCCAGCCACATCAGCAGTCCGAAGATGCCGGTCTCGCTGAGCACTTCCAGCACGATCTGGTGCGCGTGCAGCGCCGGGCCGCCACCCCAGGCGGCCACTTCGCCCGGCGCCGGGTCGCAATGCGGGAACGCTTCGCGGAAGCCACGCGCACCGACACCGTTGAGCGGGTGCTCGCGGACCATGCAGGCGGCCGCGCTCCAGATCCGCGCGCGTCCCGACAAGGCACTGTCGACGCCTTCGACGTCGGCGGCCAGCACATGCGTGGTGCGGGCGATGCGCTCGCGCACCTGCGGCACCGACGTGCTGAGCACCCCGACCGCGATCGCGCCGAAGACGAACACCGCCGCCAGTTTCTTCCAGCCCAGCAGGCGCCAGCCCGACAGCGCCAGCGCAACGGCAAAGGTGATCCACGACGCACGCGAACCGGCCAGCACCAGCACCACGCCGACGCCGGCGGCCGCCAGCAGCCAGCCGACGGTGCCAAGCCGGCGTCCACCGGCAAACAGCACGAACGGCGACAGGCTGGCCAGCACCGGCCCGAGCTTGAGGTTGCACGGACCGAGCACGCCGCTGAGGCGGTCGAGACTGGCCAGTTCCTGCGGCGTGCACATGCCGTGGCCGCTGATGGCGTGCTTGATGCCGTCGATGCCGGCGAACAGCGGACTGGTACCGGTGGCCGCCTGCAGCAACGCATCGACCGTCCAGATCGCGATGATCACCGCCAGCCCGCCGAAGGTGATGCGGCGCCCGCGCGGTTCGGCAACGGCCGCCGCCACCAGCCACAGGAACGGCAGGTAGCGCAGGTCGACCGCGGCTTCGCGCAGCGCGCGGGCCGGGTCGATCGCATCGATCGCCGACACCAGTTCCGGGGTCCAGTAGGCGAAGAACAGCACGCTGGTCAGCGCCCAGGCGGGGTTGCTCAGCAGCTTGGTGCCGCCGCGGAAGCGCGACATCGCCAGGTGGATGATCGCCGCCAGCGCGCCCAGCACCAGCACGCCCTCGGCATACCCCGGCGCCGGCCACAACGCGACATAGGTCAGGATCCACGCCGGCGCCCAGCGCCAACCGTGCGCGCGCGGCGCCACGCCACCGGTGTCAGCGGCAGCGGGATTCATCGACGAACTCGGCGTAGACGGCAAGCGTGGCCTCCTGCATCGCGCGCAACGAATCGGGAATCCTAGCTGCTGGCGGCGCCGGATGCGTAAGGAGTTCGTAGGCGCTGTGATGCAACGCACCCAGGTCGAACGGCGCCACCGCGCCGTCCGGCTGCCAGCGCGCCAGCAGCTCGCCGACGCCGCCATGGTTCCAGCCCAGCAGCGGCCGCCCCACCGACAAGGCTTCGAGCACCGTTCGCCCGAATGCCTCGGGCTTGTGTGACAGCTGCAGGACCAGGTTGCTGGCGGCGTAGGCGCGCGCGATCGCGTCGGTGGCCACGGTGAATGCGACTGCATCGGCAATGCCGCGTTGCGCCGCTGCCGCTTCGAGCTCGGCGATGTAGGCCTCGCGACCGGGCTCGCGCGAACCGGGCAGCCATAGCCGCGCATCCAGGCCGTCGCCGCGCAATCGCGCCAGCAGGTCCAGGGCGTCGGCATGGCCTTTCAGGCGAGTGCCGCGACCGGGCAGCAGCAACAGCGGTCCGTTGCCGCCCAGCGCCGGATGCAGCGAGGCGGCCCACGCCCGCGCTTCCGCATCGGGCAGCGGTGCGCGAGGGAATTGGCTCGGGTCGATGCCGCGTTCGATGACGCGCAGCTTGTCCGCGTCGATGTCGGAATAATGCCGGAGTACGTAGTCGCGCACCGTCTGCGAGACGCAGATGACCCGCTCGCCACGCGTCATCACCGCGCTGTAGCGCGAAGGCGAGTTGAGGCCGTGGACGGTCGTGACCAGGTGCGGGCGTCGCGCCGCCGGGATGCCGCGCAGCGCGAGCACGCCGATCCAGGCCGGCAGGCGCGAACGCGCATGAACGACATCGACGCCTTCGCGCAGCAACAGCGCGCGCAGCGTGCGGACATGGCGCAGGGTCAACAGCGACTTGCGGCCGAGGTCGAGGGTGATGTGTTCGGCGCCCAGCGCCTGCAGCCTCGGCACGAGGCGACCGCCGGCGGAGACGACCACGGCGCGGTGGCCGGCATCGACCAGGGCCTGCGCGATTTCGAGGGTGGAGCGTTCGACGCCGCCCGATTCCAGGGCCGGCAACAGCTGGACGACGGTCAATCGACGCATGACACGTCCCGTCGGAATGGGCGACGAGGGAAGCGTCAGTCTTCCAGGACGAAGTGCGAACCGCAGTACGGGCACTGCACGTCGCCCTCTTCCTCGACCGGCAGGTAGACGCGCGGGTGCGAGTTCCACAGCGCCATCGACGGCAGCGGGCAGCTCAGCGGCAGGTCGCCACGGTGCACCACGTAGCGCTTCTCGGCGTTGGCCTGGGTCGGATGGGCGGTGGCTGCGGTCATGGGGCGGGACACAGTGGCGACGCGGGACCGCTAGTTTAGCAGCCGCGGGCAGGCACCACTGCGTGGACGTCAGGCAGTCAGGTCGAACAACAGGACATCGGCACGGCCTTCGCCGGCGCCTTCCAGCCGCAGCGGGCCGGATTCGTCCTGGAACCCCAGCGCGTCACCGGCCTGCAGCGGGCGGCCATTGGCGCTGACCGCGCCCTGCACCACCTGCAGCCAGTACAGGCGCGACGGGTCGAGGTCGTGTGCGGCGCTCTCGCCGCGGTCAAGGCGCACGTCGCGGACGATCACGTCCTGGCGCACCGACAGGCTGCCATCGCGGCCGTCGGGCGAGACCAGCAGCGTCCAGCCGCGGGCGTCGGCGCTGACGGCCTGGCGCTGCGCATAGGCCGGTTCGTGGTTGAGGCGCGAGGGCTGGACCCAGATCTGCAGGAAATGCACCGGCTCGGTCGCCGAACCGTTGTATTCGCTGTGCTCGACGCCGTGGCCGGCACTCATCCATTGCAGCTCGCCGGAGCCGATCACGCCACCGCCGCCGCTGCTGTCCTTGTGGGCCAGCGCACCGGAGATCACGTAGCTGAGGATCTCCATGTTGGCGTGCCGGTGGGGCGGGAAGCCCGCGCCGCCATCGACGCGGTCCTCGTTGACCACTCGCAGCGCTCCGAAGCCCATCCAGGCCGGGTCGTAATAGCCGCCAAATGAGAACGTGTGGCGGCTGTCGAGCCATGCCGTGCGGACATGGCCACGGGCACTGGATGGGCGTTCGATGATCATTCCCGCAAGCTTACTTCGTAGCTGCAGGCTTGGGCACGCTGGCTTCGGTGGTGATGCGGATGGTCACCGCGTCGCTGACGTTGGGCACGAACTTGGCCAGGCCGAAATCGCTGCGCTTGATCGTGGTGGTGGCATCGAAGCCGGCCGCGGCGCGCTTGGAGATCGGGTGCTCGGCGATCTTGTTGATGGTGGTGTCGAGCACGACCGGCTTGGTCACGCCGTGCACGGTCAGGTCACCGAACACGCGCAGCTTCTTGTCGCCGGCGGCTTCGACCTTGGTGCTCTTGAAGGTGATGGTCGGGTACTTCTCGGCGTCGAAGAAGTCGGCGCTGCGCAGGTGCTCGTTGAAGTCCGGCACGTTCGCTTCCAGGCCCGACAGCGGGATGGTCACTTCGACCTTGGAGGCACCGACGTGGTCGGCGTCATAGACGATGGCGCCATCGACGTCGCCGAAATGGGCGATCGGGTTGGAGTAGCCGAAGTGGCTCCAGCTGGCGATGACGTCGGTGTGGTTCGGATCGATCTTGTAGGTCACCGGCGCGGCGACGGCGACGGTGCTGGCGGCGGCGAGGGCGACAACCAGTGCGATGCGCTTGAACATGCGGTGGAGCTCCTTGTTGGGGGGGCGAACGAAAGGGGTTTGCGGGACGGGACTCAGAGGATCTGCGCGGCTTCGTCGAACGGCAGCCGCGGCGAACGCGCGAACAGCTTGGCCGGGTCGCCGTGGCCGAGGTTGATCAGGAAGTTGGAGCGGACCTGGGTGCCGGCGAAGAACGCCTCGTCGACGATGGCGTTCTTGAAGCCCGACATCGGGCCGCAATCCAGGCCCAGCGCGCGCGCGGCCATCAGCACGTAGGCGCCCTGCAGGCTGCCGTTGCGCAGGGCGATGACTTCCAGGTCGTGCTCCGGGCGGCCGT
>Ga0209025_1004883_pt1 | contig 11296 bp, 9 predicted proteins | sample AraplaMF_Col_mLB_FD_184256 | JGI IMG/M metagenome (GOLD analysis project Ga0209025, IMG submission 184256) | Arabidopsis root microbial communities from the University of North Carolina, USA - plate scrape MF_Col_mLB (SPAdes) (version 2) | ecosystem: Host-associated > Plants > Roots > Endosphere ... | reverse complement strand
TTCTCTTGACGAACATTGACATTATTGTCGTTCAGCCAGTTCAAATTTTTGAACAAGTCATCGCGACTGTATGTCGCCAGTTCAAAATTGTTGGTCATGACAATCGCTTCGGTCGGACATACTTCCGTACAAAGATCGCACAAAATGCAAATCTCAAAGTTAATATCGTACGTGTCGATCACTTTGCCCTTCTTCTCTGGATCTGGATTCGGTTTGCCTGTCAACGTAATGCATTCCGTTGGACAGATGCGGGCACATTGATTGCATACGATGCACTTATCCGGATCGAAATGCTGTATGCCGCGAAAACGGTCAGGCATTTCAAGCGGAACATCTGGGTATTTGTAGGTGACCTTCTTCGACGTCATCGCCTTGAATGTAACGCCTAGACCCTTCAACAGTCCTTTCACGGATCTCACCCCTAGCCTATTTGTTGAAAATTTCGATGTAAAACGCCGTCAAGAAGACGTTAAGCAGGGCAAGCGGCAGCAGCACCTTCCACCCAAAGCCCATCAATTGGTCTACGCGTATACGTGGCATCGTTGCACGCAGCCAGAATAGGAAGAAGACGCAGAATGAAAATTTCAGGATGAACCACAGCAGCCCCGGAATGAAATCGAGGAACGGGAGCGGTGGATGCCAACCGCCTAGGAACAAGACCGTCGTCAGTGCCGAGAGTGCGAATACATACACGTATTCCGCCAACATGAAGAAGGCGAATCGGAAGCCGCTATATTCAACATGATAACCTGCAACAAGCTCTGATTCTGCTTCTGGCAAATCAAATGGGGTACGATTCAACTCAGATACCCCCGCGATAATGAAGACAATGAATCCGATGATTTGCGGGATAAAGTTCCATTCCCAAAAATAGTTGCCTTGCCCTTCTACAATGGTACGCAAGCTGAGCGATCCGTTCAACATGATTATACCCGCGACTGAGATAACGAGCGGAATTTCATAGCTAATCATTTGCGCCGCTGAGCGCATTCCGCCAAGCAGAGAGTATTTGTTGTTGGACGCCCACCCTCCTAAAATAATACCAATGGTAGAGATGCTGGACAATGCGGCATAATATAACAATCCTACATTTAGATCAGCAAAGCCTAGATTAGCGGCATAAGGAATCGTCGCAATGACCGCAAATGCTGGTACATACGTGATGACTGGAGCCAAGATGAATAGTGCTTTATCAGCCTTGCGAGGTATTGTGTCTTCCTTGAGTAGTAGTTTCAATATATCAGCAACCGTCTGCAGCAGTCCCAGCGGACCTACCCGTGTAGGACCATGACGCAGCTGCATCCAGCCGATGACCTTGCGTTCGAAGTAAATCGCATAGGTTACGAAGCCAAGGACGACGAAGAGAAGAACAACTCCCCATGCAATAAAAATTAGACCATTCTGCCACGTGAGCGTCTGATTCAACAAGTCCCCCACTATGCATCCACCTCCCCGACGACGATATCAATCCCGCCAAGTATGGTAATCATATTCGTCATCGTTTCGCCTACGAGCAGCTTCGGCAGTATTTGCAAATTAACGAAGGACGGCCGACGGAACTTCAACCGGAACGGCTCCGCCTTGCCCTTGGATACGATATAGCAGCCAATCTCTCCGCGCGGAGATTCAATACGAGCGTATACTTCACCAGCAGGCGGACGTATGACGCGCGGCACTTTACCCATTGTCTCTCCCTCGCTCGGGAATTGCTCCACAGCCTGCTCCAAAATGCGTAAGCTTTGCCGTATCTCTTCAACACGAATTAAATACCGTTCATAGCAGTCCCCACGGGTTCCAAGTGGAACATCGAATTCGAATCGATCGTACAGGCTGTAAGGCTCCTGCTTCCTCAAATCCCAATTCACTCCCGTGCAGCGTAGATTGGCACCGCTAAGTCCATGTGCGATTGCCGTTTCCGCATCATAAGTACCGATTCCTTTAATGCGGGACAGGAAAATTTCGTTGCCGCTTACGAGCTTGTTGTATTCATCCAGCCTTTTGCGCATGTATGGAACAAACTCGCGGACTTTGTCGATCCAGCCTGGAGGCGCGTCCCACTTGACGCCGCCGACCCGCATGTAGTTGTATGTCAGCCGTGCCCCGCATAGTTCGTTGAACAAATCGATAATGATCTCCCGGTCGCGGAACGCAAATAAGAACGGGCTCATCGCCCCAATATCAAGCAAATACGTCCCCCACCATACCAAATGGCTTGCTACGCGTTGCAATTCCATAACGATAAGTCGGAGAAACTCTGCTCTCTCCGGAACTTCCAGCTGCATCAGCTTCTCAACGGCATGCACGAGTACATAGTTGTTCGTCATGGCGGACACATAATCCATACGATCGGTATAAGGAATAATTTGCGTATAGTTCAAGTTTTCCGCAAGCTTCTCCGTTCCGCGGTGCAAATATCCCATTACCGGGGTCGCTTCCTTGATCACCTCGCCATCAATCTTGACGACGATGCGGAATACACCGTGAGTACTCGGGTGCTGCGGTCCAACATTAAGCAATAGTTCTTCTGTACGAATCACAGGGTTACACCTCCGAATCTAACGGCACGTAGTCTTTGCGAAGCGGATGTCCAACCCAGTCATCCGGCATCATGATGCGACGCAAGTCGGGATGTCCCGGAAACGAAATGCCCAACAAGTCGTAAACTTCGCGCTCATTCCAGTTCGCAGTAGGCCATATAGGCGTTACCGATGCGATGGAAGGCACCTCGCGATCTGTCTTTACACGAACAGCAACCTCTGCTTTCGTGCTTAAATTGATAAGATGATAGATTACTTCTAAATGAGTTTCCTGGTCAATGCCGGATAAATTACGCAAATAGTCACACGACCAATCTTTATGTTCACGAAGCAGCTGAGCTGCTACCAGCCAATGTTCATTTTTCACTGTTACCGTTGGCAAATGATCATTGACTTCATTGATAGCCGCCTCTTCAACCGCATCCTCTGCGACTTCGGCCTTAAGCAAGGCTATGAGCTGATCAAGAACTGGCTGTTTGGGTGAGGGCTCTTTCGGCTTTGGCGGTTCTTCGTCTGCCTTAACCCGAGGCGCTCGTGCGGGCCGTTCTGGCTTCTCCGCAGCATCCCCTGCACCGTCTTCCTTCGCACGTGCTCTTGGTGGACGAGCTGCTGCATCGGCTGTAGTCGATGTTTCACTACCGCCTTCTGCTGCCTTCGCCCGCGCCGCGCGCGCCTCAGCAGCCGCTTGAATTCGCGCAGCCTTCTCCTCTTCCGTCAAAGGGGCACGCTTCGGCTTCTCCGTTTCCGCTGTTACGGAAACCTCCTTCGTCGCATCCGCATGCTCCTGGGATTCAGCAGATGCAGGAGCCACTGGAACATCTTGTAGTGCTGCTGCCTCCTTCTGCTCTTCTACTGTCCCTTCGACCGTCTCTAGCTTCTGCACTGGCACTTTAGGGACGGTCTCCACATCTGATGCCGCCTGAATTGGCACTTGCGGTTCATCCGCTTTCACTTCGGACTTTTCTCCTGCTGCGGTCTTGATTCCTTCACTTGCTGTTGATTCCGTATTTGATTCTTGCTTCGATCGTTGCTCAGAGGATTGTTCTTCAGCTGTCTTGTCCTTCTCTTGTTCCTCGCTCATCGATTCGTCACCCGCTTTCCGGTTTTCGCCTCATAGCGGATTTTCTCTTGCAGCTTGTTGATGCCGTAGATAAGGGCCGCAGGATTCGGCGGGCAGCCTGGAATATAAACATCAACAGGCACTATCTGATCCACGCCTTTGACGACTGAATACGACTTCACGTACGGCCCTCCAGCCGTCGCGCATGATCCCATTGCGATGACCCATTTCGGCTCAGGCATTTGATCATACAGACGCTTCAATAGCGGCCCCATCTTCTTCGTGACTGTACCAGATACGATCATAACATCCGATTGTCTTGGAGACGTTCGAAAGATAACGCCGAAGCGATCCAAGTCGTAGTGCGACGCTCCCGTCCCCATCATCTCGATTGCGCAGCAGGCAAGACCGAACGTAAGCGGCCATAATGAATTACTGCGAGCCCATGCCTTCAACTGTTCAAGCGTGCCAAAGAACACATTGCGTTCCAACTCCTGCCGTTCTTCCGGCGTAATTGATTCTAAAGTGAGTCCCATTGAAGCACCTTCTTTTTCCAGGCGTAAATTAATCCAACCAACAGCAATCCGACGAAAATCAACATTTCGACAAGTGCAAACAATCCAAGCTGATTGTATGCAACCGCCCATGGATACAAGAAAACGGTTTCGACATCAAAAATGACAAACATGAGCGCAAACAAATAGTACCGTACGTTGAATCGGACTTGTCCGACACCAACAGGTTCGTTACCGCTTTCATAAGTTGTTTGCTTCATATCTGTCGGCTTCTTTGGTCTAAGCCATCTCCCTACCGTCAGTGCGACAACCGGCAATAAAATACCGAGTGCAATAAAAATGGCCACAATGACGTAATTGTTGATGTACTGTTCCAAAAGTCATCCCCTCCGCCGCAGCAACTGCCATTTTGCAAAAAAATAGAGAATTTTGTAATAAACCCGCCACAATTATAACAAAACCTACCAACTCCGTCTATGCAATTAATACCACCTTTTGGACAGTTTTATGAAAAGTTGTTCGGTTTTGGTTATATACATATTCACATAAGGAGAACGATAGAAGATCAGCTGGTGAATGTTTTATGAACATCTGGGAGCTCGAGCAGCTCTGGAGTCTCAGGAGAGTAACCAATCAGCAGATATGCTTCTTTCCTCTCACTGAATGCGACCACTGGCTGAGCTATGGAATATATCTTGTAAAAACCAAAAATGCACTCCTTATAGACATTCATTAGATATGACACAGAGCTGTCTACCCAATGACTACTATAAAGAGTGCACTTCAGATTAGATAGATCCAGGAAGCGGCTCAGCTTACTTCAACTATCGCGTGCATGCTGCTGTCGCCGTTCCATTATCTATCGTTTGGTTTATTTCAATGTAATGCCAAATTCCGAGCCTGGTGCACCAGCAAAGACGATTGTGCCATTCTTAGGCAGCGTCACTTCGTTATTGCCGCTGACAACTGTAAAGTTAACTGGTAGGCCTTGCTCGTTATAGACCACGAATCCACCCTTCGCCGGTAGCGCAACAGTCATCGTTTTTCCTGCAGCTGTATCTGGAACTGAATACCATCTTGCGTGCCCGTTCGCTTGCAGCGTGACAGCGGAGCTTGTTCCTGTATAGAGAGGGTTAACGTTGGCACCGCTGATATACAATTTGCCGGCCTCCTCCATATATTCGACTCCGTCTTGAGAGAAGAATCTGGATTCAGCCAGATCCCGACCGCCCAGCATGCCCGGAATATTAAGCTCGCTTTCGGCCGTGTTTGAACCTGTAATTTTTTTGTCCCCTAGATAACCTGGCAGTTCATCAGTAAGGGCTATTTGTATCGTCGGTTTCATCAAGAAATACAGAATGGAGGTATATTTCTCGTTTACTTGATAGAACGTAATGCCTTTTCGCTTCTCCCAAGTCTCAGCAGTCTCCTTAGAGAGCTTGTTCTCTTCCAATTTTTCTGCTGCATAGTGCGACAGTACAAACTGTCCCAGACCTGGCATTGTCATATATTCTCTTACCCAGATGTATGTGCGGCCATTCTTCTCGGTTACAAAACTGACCTTGGAAGTTCCATTCTCATTGATGAAGCTTCCATCTGATGTGTACACATATTTTTCTTTCGAATGATCAAGAAGAGTCATTAACGGCAAAGACAGTTCACCGTCCTTCTTGATCTCAACCTTCACTTGCTGATTTCTAGCACCATAATAACCAGCCTGATTCGCCACCTCAGCAGGTATCTCCGCCTTTACCGACTTGCCGAAAGATTTCTCCGGTTTTATCGTTTTAATTGCCCCCTTCTCCTTCAGCGCTTGCAGCAGCAAGTCGTTCGCCAGCAGCTCATTAGTCATGCTAGAACCGCCAGAAGACAACACTGCTGCTGCCATCTTCAGTTCTGGAAGCACGACGAGGGAAGCATGATACAGCATCGTATCGCCGCCTTTAGCTAATCCCTTCAATCCATATTCATTGAATGGGAACAGCTTCACGCTGTCCCAGCCGAGACCGTAGTTGAAACTATTATCCGTATCTTCCGGCCACAGGCCGGTCTTGTATTCCTCATTCGCCATCGCCTGTACCGCCTTGTCAGAGAGAACACCCTTCATCTCACCCGTAAACAGTTGAGAGAATCTCACCAAATCTTCCGCCGTAGAATAAATCCCCCCTGTCCCAATCGCATTGACGGTTTCATTTGGAAGCTGTCCTTGGTAGAAAGGGAAATAAAGCCCCGCCAACTTATCTTGTTCCAATACGTCCTGCGATGTCTTCGTATGGCTCAACTTCAATGGTTCCGTAAAATAGTTGTGTATAAATGCTGTAAAGCTCATGCCGCTAACTCTCTCTAGCAGAATCTCAGCTAGTGTGAATCCGTCGTTACAGTAAACAGAAAACGCACCTGGATTTGCTTTTAGGCTTTGCGTTGATAATTGTTTAAGCAACGTATCATGCGGATAGGTATCATTGTCCTTGAACAGGAAGGCGTTGCCGTAACTGGAGCCTCCTTGCAAGCCAGAGGAATGGTTCAGCAACATGCGCGGTGTGATCTGCTTATACCGTTCATCCTCCATTGTGAAATCGGGAATATAGTTGATCAAGGGCGCATCGAGGTCAATCTTCCCCTCGTCCACTAGCTTCATGACGGCTGCGGCCGTGAACACTTTGCTCGTTGAGCCGATGCCATACATCGTATCCTTGGTCAACGGCTTCTTCCCTTCTCTATCGTTGATGCCAGCCTGGCCGGACACCGTAATCTTGCCGTTGTCAATCAGTGCATATTGTACACTGACTGTCCCCATTTTAGTGAGAAGAGCAGCTTTCTCCGCCGCGATCTGTTCAAGTCCCGAAGTGGCTGCTGAGACATTACTATTGCCTGTTGGGGACGCCATTACTGCTGAGGGCACAATCATCGACAGCGCAAGGGTTAGTGCAAGTATCCTAGGGAATCTTTTTCTCATTACAATTTCCTCCTTATTGCGAATCTGTAGTTAGTACGATTTTCCTTTTTGATTCGTTCATTACAAAATTAAAAACAGAGAAACAATAAAGCCCCTTTCTGATCCTCAGATCAAAAAAGGGGCCAATGAATGCCCGCATTCCACGGGCCAGCTTCGACGTCTTCCATACAAGTTACAGTCAACTTATATCCAACTTATATTCAACTCATATAGCTCATTTTCAATTCAGCTCAGCCTTGACCTAGATTCACTCTATTGAGCAATGACCATCCATTTAGCTGGGCGTGGAAATGAGGGCAAAAAAAAGAGAGCTGCGATCCGGCCACAGCTCACGGAGGATGAGGAAACTACCTACAATTAACCAACCTACTGAAAATCAAAAGAACCAAGAAGAAGGAAATTTCACTTGATGTGACAGTTCAAGAAGCAGCCTTCCCGAACGTACACTTGATGAGGTTAATTGATAACCTTCATTTGAGAATGATTATCAATATTAACTGTCTTTATTATAATCAGACCCCGTACATGCGTCAAGCAATAAAATGATATTTTCCAAAATTTATTTTCCGATGAATGACGGGTTATGTGAAAAATGGTTTTGAACTCTGCTACATATTCGGTTTACAATATCCATACATCGGATCATACAACAAGGGGTTGAACGATAATATGACACAACCGATGATTTGGATCGTCGGCGCCGGCTGCGGCATCGGACTTGGCATTGCCAAGTCATTTGGACAACGTGGTTACCTTCCTGTTCTCATTACGCGAGAATCGGATACGCTAGAGCAAATGAAAGACATCCTGCATGATATGAATATTGAAGCGGCAGGGGCTGTCGCACTTACTAGCGACGAAGCTGCTCTTCGTCAAACACTGTCAGCACTTGAAACAGAGTACGGCACGCCTGAGGCCGTCGTATACAACGCCTCTGCCCATGCACCTGGACTTCCCTCTGAAGTACAGCCTTCTGATATGATCGAAGACTTCAAGGTTAACGTAGTAGGAGCGTTGACGACTGCCCAATGTATTCTTCCGGGCATGAAAACCCGCGGTACAGGTTCATACCTGCTGACGGGTGGTGGACAAGCACTGCAGCCGACAGCATCACTGGCATCTCTCGGTGTCGGGAAATCTGGTCTGCGCAGCCTTGCCCTCAGCCTACATGATGAGTTCAAGCAATATGGTCTCTATGCTGGCACATTGACCGTCTGCGGCTTCGTCCAGCCAAATACCTCCTTTGACCCACAGTTGGTTGGAGAAGCCTTCTACAGCATGCATACGAAGCGCTCTGAGGCTGAGGTTATTTTAAAGCCATAATCAAGCTCATATAAATGATGAAAAAATATTCCTTATGAAAAAAGAGCTGTTCCAAAACCTGAGGGTTCTGGAACAGCTCTTCTTCGATTTATATCATGATTACCATTCTTTTTGCGAGACTTTAATCCGCGTCACGGCACGTTGGAGCGACAATTCCGCACGACGGAAGTCCAGGGAATCCTGCTTGCTCCGTGCAGCCATCGCCAGACGTTGCTCCGCCCGGGCTTTCGCTGCCTTGGCACGTTCCACATCGATGTCTTCCGGCATTTCCGCGCTTTCTGCAAGCACAACGACTTTGTCCTTACGTACTTCAACAAATCCGCCATGAACCGCAATCCAATGCTCCTTGCCGCCTTCTTTGATCTTCATTGGACCAATGCGAAGCGGCGTAACCATCGGAATATGGTTCGCCAAAATACCGAGATCTCCTTCGACGCCCTTGACGCTAATCATGTCCACCTGCTGTTCGAACACTTTGTGCTCCGGTGTAACGATTTCCAACAAAAAGGTGCTCAACTGCGGTTTCCTCCTTCCGTTCTGTCCATGCCTTAGCAATAGACAGCCCGTTTCACGTCAAGCCGCTTACAGCGTCTTTGCTTTTTCCACAGCTTCTTCGATTGTACCAACGTACAAGAAGGCTGCTTCTGGAAGGTCATCATGCTTGCCGTCCAGGATTTCCTTGAAGCTGCGTACTGTTTCTTTAACAGGTACGTATTTACCAGCAAGACCCGTAAATTGTTCCGCAACGTGGAACGGTTGAGACAAGAAGCGTTGAATTTTGCGCGCGCGCGCAACCGTCAACTTATCTTCTTCGGACAACTCGTCCATACCAAGGATTGCGATAATATCTTGAAGCTCTTTATAGCGCTGCAAGAGGCGCTTAACACCTTGTGCGACATGATAGTGCTCTTCACCTACAATGTCTGGTGCCAAGATCCGGGATGAGGATGCAAGCGGATCAACCGCAGGGAAGATACCCATCTCGGAAATTTTACGCTCCAAGTTCGTCGTTGCATCCAAGTGAGCAAACGTCGTAGCTGGAGCTGGGTCTGTGTAGTCATCCGCAGGAACGTAGATCGCCTGGATGGATGTTACAGAACCTTTTTTCGTTGAAGTAATACGTTCTTGCAACTGACCCATTTCCGTAGCCAATGTAGGTTGGTAACCTACCGCGGAAGGCATGCGGCCGAGCAAGGCGGATACTTCGGAACCCGCTTGTGTAAAGCGGAAGATGTTATCGATGAACAAGAGAACGTCCTTGCCTTCTTCATCACGGAAATGTTCAGCCATTGTCAGACCCGTCAAGGCAACGCGCAAGCGTGCTCCTGGCGGCTCATTCATCTGACCGAATACCATCGCCGTTTTGCTGATAACGCCGGAATCCTTCATTTCATGGTACAAGTCGTTACCTTCGCGCGTACGCTCGCCGACACCCGCAAATACGGAAATACCGCCGTGCTCCTGCGCGATGTTGTTGATCAGCTCTTGGATCGTTACCGTCTTACCTACGCCGGCACCGCCGAACAGACCGATCTTACCGCCCTTCACATAAGGAGCCAGCAAGTCGATAACTTTGATCCCTGTTTCGAGAATTTCCGCTTGCGTGGAAAGCTCATCAAACTTAGGAGCTTCTTTATGAATCGGGCTAACTGTTTCTTTTACAACGTCGCCCGCATTATCAATTGCTTCGCCAAGCACGTTGAATACACGACCCAACGTCACTTCGCCTACCGGTACTGTAATTGGAGCGCCAAGATCTGACGCTTCCATGCCGCGAATCAAGCCGTCTGTAGAAGACATCGCAACGCAGCGAACTACGTTGTCACCCAAGTGAACCGATGCTTCCAACGTCAAGTTGATGTCAGGCGCGCCGGCAGTTGTCGACTTCTGCTCAATCTTGATCGCGTTCAAAATTTCAGGCAGTTGTCCACGTTCGAACTCAATGTCGACAACCGGACCCATTACGCTAATCACGCGTCCTTTACTCATCTCGTTCCCTCCTACTGTCAAACATGCATTTCCGATTAAGCCTGAGCGTTTGCCCCTGCTACAATTTCCGAAATTTCCTGCGTAATCGCCGCTTGGCGTGCACGGTTGTACACGAGCGTCAGCGAGTTGATCATCTTCGTTGCGTTCTTCGTCGCACTGCCCATCGCGGTCATCTGCGCGCCGAACTCACTTGCCTTCGCATCGAGGAGCGCACTGTAAATGAGTGTCTCCGCATACTTCGGCAGCAACTGCCCGAGCACTTCTTCAGCAGAAGGCTCATATTCATACGATGTTACTGGACCGTTAAACGCTTCATCATCAAGCGGCAAGAGTTTTTTCTCTACCGGCACCTGTGTGATTGCGTTCACGAATTCGTTATAGAACAGAATCAGTTCATCATACTTGTGCTCTTCGAAATATTTCACGGCGTTGTATGCGATAGACTTAATATCTGCAAATGTAGGCGTGTCCGGCAACTCCGTAACAGCCTCCACGATATTAAATCCTCTTCTGCGGAAGTAATCACGACCCTTGCGTCCGATGACGAATAATACGATATCATCCTTCGTCAGCTTGTTTTCCTGCATCGTCACCATGACCTTACGAAGCACGTTGGCATTGTAGCCGCCCTTCAAGCCACCGTCGGATGTGATAACGAGATATCCCGTCTTCTTCACAGGACGCTTCTCTAGCATCGGGTGGGAAATCCCTTGCGTACCAGCCGCAATGCTGGAGACGACCTCCTTCAGCTTATCCGCATAAGGACGAGCTGCCTCAGCCTTCGATTGTGCGCGGCGCAGCTTCGCCGCACCAACCATCTCCATCGCCTTCGTGATCTGCTTCGTGCTCTGCACGCTCTTGATCTGGCGCTTAATCTCGAGAATTCCTTTAGCCACTTCCATCTCACCTGCCTTTA
>Ga0209025_1004880_pt1 | contig 11303 bp, 8 predicted proteins | sample AraplaMF_Col_mLB_FD_184256 | JGI IMG/M metagenome (GOLD analysis project Ga0209025, IMG submission 184256) | Arabidopsis root microbial communities from the University of North Carolina, USA - plate scrape MF_Col_mLB (SPAdes) (version 2) | ecosystem: Host-associated > Plants > Roots > Endosphere ... | reverse complement strand
GAAGTATGGATCAATAGTGTAAAAGATAACGGTTTGCTACATATAAAAAATGGGGATAATCGGAAACATTTGCAAAATGTATTAAGGATACTTGCCTCGATATCAGACCAAGATACGCCTATATCTTCTTCTTACTTTTACACAGCTGGTTTTCGTCGAAAGGAACTGGATGCGGTTCCTTTAATTATTGGTACTTCACCAAAGAAATGCAGTAGAACGAATAAATGGATTGTAATGAAAGAATAAGAAGGGGCTTATGTCATGGTAAATAAAAAGCGGCATATGAAAGTGAAGTTATGGAGTGTAAGAACCTTAATCATACTTTTCTTTGCGATTAGTGCGATAACGTTATCACAAGGTGTTGTGTATGTACAAGATATAGTAAAAGAGCGTTTTTTTAGTGAAAAGAAACCTGAAAAAATTTATAAGGAAACTATAAACTACGGTGATACTGAAGGTTATGGAACACCTTTAGAAGAGAAAAAAGTAGGAGATAATGGTGAGAGAACGACAACGGGTAAAAAATTTAAAGGTTTTGAAAAGGAAAGTTCATGGAGAAACGTATTTTCGGTGCTTTCAAATTCATGGATTAGTATAGTTTTTTATGTAGTTATTGCAGTGGTAATTATATATTTTCTCTACAAATCTATTAGGAAAAAGTTAACGAAATCAGAAATAGAACAGGAGAAACAATCGGTAACAAAAGAAGATACGGTAAGAAACGTAAAGAATGAAAAAGTCATTCATCGGTCAGAGCATTCGTTACCTACAGATAAAATAAGGAAAAGCTTAGTTAAATGGGAAAGAACTTTACCATTTCATGAACAGAGAAGGTCCTATGAAACGATGCAACAATGGCTAGAGAGAATTTGTAGATCGAGAGATATTATTCCGTTATATGAGTCAGTTCGGTATGGGGAAAAGGCGTATACGGAGTTAGATATAGAGAAGACTATACAGTGGATAGAACGGGATGGAAAAGGGCGGTATGAATAGCAGAATGTACTATTTCAAAATAAAAAAGATGGCGTAATTAATCTAAATATAAAAATTATATAAGTGAATGAAATTAATTGTAAATTAATTTTATTTACTTATATTTAATTGCATGTTAATGTATACTTAATTTTTTATATCTCTACCAATGGAAGAATATATAAGCTATATGTAACTCTTTGTATAGTATTGCTTCTTAAATTATTTATGAGTGTATCTTTGTTTTATTAATATAAAATGAAAAAAAGATGCACTAAAACTAAACAATTAATGGGTAGCATGTTAATAAAAAAATTACATGAGTTTAGTAAAAACTTACAATTTATTTTTAAGGATGTGAAAATATAATGAAACTGGTATTAAAAAGCATACTTATTTCCTTTATTTTTTCTGCAGTAGGTATGTGTTGGTTGATGTTCTTGTTATTTAGAGGTGGCGGGGACTGGTTATTGTCTTGGGTAGGTGTATTAATGGCATATTTATCTTTATTCACTTTAATAGATTTATATTGTAAAAATACATATGAAAAAACATTAAATAAATTGCTTATAAAATCAACAGTTACTACCTTTAGTTTTGGGGTATTAGGAATCATATTTGGTATAATACACGAGCTATTAACACCATGGAGTCTCAGTTTAATGGTTTGGTATTGGTTGCTAATTCTATTTTTATTTTTAACGACCATAATATTATTATTTATTTTAGTATTGGTAAATCGTAAAAATAATAATTTTACCGTGGGATATAGAATACTTATACTTCTAAATATATTTCTTACGTTAGGGCCAGTACTGTGGCCATTATTTCTTACTATTATCGGAAATGGTATGAACGCCAGTGCAGGATGGTAAAAGTGAAAAAAGATTAGTTGTTTAAAGAATAGAATAAAAAGTTGATATAGAATTTTAAATGTTTATGAGAACATGTTTACATAAAAAATGAAAACATGTTCTCTTTTTATTTGCATGCATAACTCTTCCTCAGTTTACCGTATTTAAATTTAAACGTAAGTATTTCGTAAGGAATGGATAAGAAAAAAGAGAGATTTATCATATAGGATGAAAGTATAGCTTGAATCAATCCGATATTAATGGAGGAGAGAAAGCCTTATGAAAAAATGTAATTCAATTAAGTTAGCAAGTTTTGCAGTTTTATTAGCGGGTACTGCTCTATTCACACCTGATTTTACTGTGACTGCAGAGTCAACTCAAAATATTTCTAGTTCGTCACAAGTACATGATCAAAAGAATCGTAATGGCTGGAAACAAGTAATGCAGGAAACAGTACAGCTTGGCGCTCCAGGGATATTAGCTAAGGCGTATAATAACGGAAAAACGAGTAGTTATACTGCTGGCGTAGCAGATTTAAGTACAAAGAAACCGGTGAAATCAGATTATCGCTTTCGGATTGGTAGTGTGACGAAAACTTTTACTGCCACGACTGTTCTACAATTAGTTGGAGAAAATCGCGTTCAACTTGACGATTCAATTGAAAAGTGGCTACCGGGCCTCATTCAAGGAAATGGGTATGATGGTAATCAAATTACGATACGCCAACTTTTGAATCATACGAGTGGTATAGCTGAATATTTAAAGTCAAAAGATGCTGACATAATGAATTCGAAAAAAACGTATACAGCAGAAGAAATAGTGAAAATAGGCCTTTCTCTGCCTCCAGATTTTTCGCCAGGTAAAGGCTGGTCGTATTCAAACACAGGATACGTAATACTAGGAATGCTTATTGAAAAAATAACTGGTAATAGTTATGCGGAAGAAATCGAAAAGCGAATTATTGAACCTTTGGACTTGTCAAATACGTTTTTACCAGGTAATTCACCTGTCATCCCAGGAAAGAATCATGCTCGTGGGTATGTGAAAACCGAAGGAACGAGCGAGTTGAAAGACATTACGTATTATAATCCGAGTTTAGCTAATTCAGCTGGAGATATGATTTCTAATGCGGATGATTTAAATAAATTCTTTTCATCTTTACTCAGTGGTAAGTTATTGAAGGAACGAGAGCTAAAAGAAATGCTTACTACAGTTCCTGTAGAAGGAAAAGCGGTTGGTGATGGGTATGGTCTTGGAATCTATGAGACTAAACTTCCAAACGGTGTTTCAGTTTGGGGTCACGGAGGAGGAATTCCCGGATTTACAACTTTTGCTGGCGGAGTAATTGGTGGTAAACATACATTGGCTGTCAGTATTAACTCTTTAGATGAGGTCGATATTGTTTCGCAGTTTAATAAAATGATGCAAATTGAATTTAATAAATAGATGAAAAGAAAATGAATGGAATTTTGTTATAGTTGTATATAAAAGAGGTACTTTGTTAAATGCGCAACTATGGACAGTAGTAGCATTTATGATAGGGCATCAAGTATATTTCAAAGTGAAAATCAATCGTATAGCTTACGATAAAAATAAAAAGGATGTCAGTTACATGACATTCTTTTTATTTTGGATAAAAGAGGTATGTGTATTATTCTGAAAATTGTTATTTTTGAAAACATTCCATATAATGAAGGATATAGGGGCACCAATAGGGGAGTTATGAATAGAAAATACTTTAGTTAGTTAAGTATTTCTCGTTTTAATCAAAATAATTATGAGTTGATTTGGAGTTGAATAAAATGGAACAAAATCATTTTAAATGGACTAATAAGCAATTACGAGAACATGTTGAAGTACTAGATGATAAGAGAAGTCCACACATATTATTAAAGAATGCAACATATTTAAATTCCTATATGCGCGAGTGGATGACAGCGAATATTTGGATATATAATAATCGAATTGTATACGTAGGAGAGCAGCTGCCAAAGCAACTAAGTGAATGTGAAGTGATTGATTGCGATGGAAAGTATGTAGTTCCTAGTTACATAGAACCACATGCACATCCATATCAATTGTATAATCCAGAGACGTTAGCGAATCATGCGATGCAATTTGGGACGACAACTTTTATTAATGATAATTTAACTTTATTTTTCACATTACAACGTGAAGAAGCATTTCGTTTATTAGATGAATTTAAAAAGATTCCGGCAAGTATGTATTGGTGGTGTCGTTTTGATGGACAAACTGAGCTGCAAAACGGGGAATCTGTATTTAATAGTGAAGAAATAATAGAGTGGCTAAAGCATGAAGCAGTTCTTCAAGGCGGTGAGTTAACAGCATGGCCAAAACTATTACATGGCGATGATGAAATGTTAACTTGGGTGCAGGAAACGAAGCGGTTACAGAAAAAAGTAGAAGGACATTTTCCAGGGGCATCTGAAACGACTTTAGCGAAGTTAAAGTTGTTAGGTACGGATTGCGATCATGAAGCGATGACAGGACAGGAAGCTTTCACTCGTCTTATGCAAGGTTACACTGTTTCCCTTAGAAATTCTTCAATCCGTCCAGATTTAGAAGTTTTATTGAAAGAATTACTAGAATTAGGTGTTAAGCAATTTGATAGATTCATTTTTACAACAGATGGTTCACATCCGTCATTTTATGAAAACGGAATGACGAATAGATTGATAGAAATAGCGATTGAGCAAGGAATTCCGGCAATAGATGCTTACCATATGGCAAGTTATAACATTGCTCGTTATTATAATATGGAGCATTTACATGGCTCCATTGCGACAGGGAGAATCGCTAATATTAATATTTTGGAAAGTAAAGAAAATCCGGTGCCAATTAGTGTAATTGCAAAGGGAAAATGGGTGAAGCGTGACGGAGTAAACAAAAATAAATCATTACATATAAACTGGAGTGAATTTAAAGTAACCCCATTATCATTAGACTGGTCTATAGAAAAAGAACATATGATTTTTTCTAATAAAACGGGTATACACTTGTTAAACAATGTTATAACAAAACCATATGTTAGCGAAATCGACTTAGACTGTGATGAACTTTCCATGGAACATGATGAATGTTTTCTAATGATGATTGCCCGCGATGGTACTTGGCGAGTGAATACAGTTGTGAAAGGTTTTGTAAATGAATTAGGAGGTCTTGCAAGTTCTTATTCTGGTACAGGCGACATCATTCTTATCGGAAAAAGGAAAGAAGATATGTTTACAGCTTTTCGTAGAGTAAAAGAGCTCGGTGGTGGAATGGTCATAGCAGAAAACAATGAAGTGTTACACGAAATTGCATTACCTTTACTCGGGATTATGTCCGATTTAAAAATGAGCGAATTAATACAAGAAGAGAAAAAGATGGTGAAATTACTACAAGAGCGAGGCTATGTTTATAACGATCCGGCATTTACCATTTTATTCTTTTCTGCGACGCACTTACCTTTTATACGAGTAACACCTATAGGATTATATGATGTGAAAAGTAGTAAGGTAGTTGCCCCGCCCGTGAATTTGATAAAGCAATATTAAAAGGAAAGATCCTATAAAAATTTTATTTTATAGGATCTTTCTTATTATTAGCATAAGAATATTGTAAGCCTCAAATGATATAGTATCTAAATCATTTGAGGTGATATGTAAATATGAAAAAAATATTTTACATTTTAAGCATATTTATTCTGTGTGTATCGATACAACACGTTGTACATTCCCAATCAGATGCACCAAGGTTATCTTCGGATTGTCTTGAAGAAAGGAAAATTCGAGATGAAAAGTATGTGAAGAATATAATACAGGACATTAAATCCACATTTAATTTAAATATTGATGAACATAGTTTTTGGGAAGTAAGTAAAAGAGATTTGGAGGCTGCCCATTTGATGTATGGTGGAAAGGAAAATGATTCTTATTATAATTCGCTAATTAAAATTTATGATAGTGGTGGATTTAGCGAGCAGCCGAGCTTATTTGTAAGGGCGCAAGAGGCATTTTTACTTTATAAAGAAAACGATAATATCAATGTAATGAAACGCCTAAAACTAGACGTTGAAAAAGGGGAATGGCTCGTTATAAAAACGAAAAAGAAGAAAGGGAAAAAAGTGAAATTCAAACCGTTACAATGTGAAAAAGATTATATGAAAAAGAGAAATGAATAACAAAATACGTATTAATGCTGCTTTTATTCAACGATATCTTGCTGTTGATTTGAAATCGGAAAAGGTAAACAAATATATTAGCTTTATGGAATATGTTTGTTTACCTTTTTTGAGAGATTTAAAAATTTGCGATGTTGTTAGTTGAAAATTATGTACTTGCTAATGAACTTATAACATTCAATGAATTTGTTCTTCATAAAAATTAGATTTTGTGTCAAATGATTTATACATTGTCGAACCACCTATGTATATTTTATTCTACAGTATTTATAAAAGAATATTGGCTATTCATAAGAAATATGATTGGCACAGTTTTTGCTTGTATTACATGTAAGGAAGGGAGATTGTATGTAAGGAATCTGTACTCGTAATAGTATAAAACAAGCTACTATTGCATTATTGATCATAGTTGTATTTATAGCGGAACTGTAAATACATACAAATAAGTGTTTTTTTGATTTTAAAATTCAGAATTTTCTTTTAAATTATTAGGGGGCAATGATATGGTTAAATATTCGAAAATTTCTAAGTGGATTCTTGGTGTTGGACTAGTGACAATAACATGTAATGGTTTGCAAATTCAAGCAGAGACAAAAGAGAAAAATGTGAAGAAAGTATTACAAATGGAGCCGGTAGGAATACAGAAATCTGTTGATGAATTGGCGCATCCTTCAAAAGTACAAGAAAATGCATCTTTTACAAAACGGTTAAAATTAGCGGATTTATCGCAGCGTCCACTAGCACCAACCGATAATATTAAACCGTTAGCTGAAGAAAAAAAGTATTCGATGGCTGAGTTAAATCAATTAAATAACAAACAATTAACTGATCTTCTTGTGACAATTAAATGGTATCAAATTCCAGAATTATTTCAGTTTAATAGTGATAGTCTTAAATTCTATCAAGATGATAGTCGAATGCAAGCGATTATTAATAAACTAGCAGAACAAGGACAAGCTTATACGAAAGATGATTCAAAAGGGATTGAAACATTAGTAGAAGCTCTACGTGCAGCATTTTATTTAGGTTTTTACCATGATGAATTAAGCAAACTAAATGAGCGTAGCTACCATGATAAATGTTTACCGGCTTTAAAAACAATTGCAAAAAATCCAAATTTCAAACTTGGTACATCGGAACAAAATAAAGTTATTTCATCATATGGAAAATTAATTGGAAATGCATCGGCTGATGTTGAAACGGTTTTATATGCAGGTGAAATTTTTAAACAATATAACGATAATCTTGCAACTTTCATTGAAGACCGAACAAAAGGAGACGCAATATATGAGTTGATGAAGGGAATTGACTTTGATATTCAGACGGATATGTACACGACTGGAAAAGAGCCGAAAGATACGATGTGGTATCGAAATATCGATAACTTTATTAATGAAGTAAGTCGTTTCGCACTAATTGGTACTGTAACAGATAAAAATGGATGGTTAATTAATAACGGAATTTACTATGCTGGCCGATTGGGCAAGCTTCATAGTACGCCGACAAAAGGACAGCAAGTTGTTACAGACGCAATGCGAATTTATCCATATTTAGGAGAGCAATACTTTGTTGCGGCAGAACAAATTACTACAAATTACGGAGGAGTAGATGCGAACGGAAAAACAATAAATTTAGATCAAATTCGAGACGATGGTAAAAAGAAATATTTACCGAAAACATATACGTTTGATGATGGAGCAATTGTCTTTAAAGCTGGGGATAAGGTTAGTGAAGAGAAAATTAAGCGACTATACTGGGCAGCGAAAGAAGTACGTTCTCAATTTTATCGTACAGTTGGTAGCGATAAACCACTTGAAAATGGACATGCGGATGATGTGCTAACGATGGTTATTTATAATAGTCCAGATGAGTATCAATTTAATCGTCAACTGTACGGATATGAAACGAATAATGGTGGAATTTATATTGAAGGAACGGGAACTTTCTTTACATATGAACGTACACCAGAGCAAAGTATTTATAGTTTGGAAGAATTGTTCCGCCATGAATTTACACACTACTTACAAGGAAGGTACGAGGTTCAGGGATTATGGGGCCAAGGGGAAATGTATCAAAATGAACGTTTAACATGGTTTGAAGAAGGAAATGCAGAGTTCTTTGCAGGTTCAACGCGATTAAATAGTGTAGTACCGCGAAAAAGTATAATTGGTGGGTTATCTAATGATCCTGCAAAACGTTATACAGCATCACAAACATTAAATGCGAAATATGGAACGTGGGATTTTTATAACTATTCGTTTGCATTGCAATCATATATGTATAATAAACGTCCTGAAATGTTCGATAAAGTGCATGATTTAATTCGTGCAAATGATGTTTCAAGTTACGACGCATACCGTTCTGCATTAAGCAAAGATAATAACTTAAATGAAGAATATCAATCTTATATGCAAATGCTTATAGATAATCGCGATAAGTATACAATCCCACAAGTATCAGATGAGTACTTAGCGCAGCATGATCCAAAATCGCTTTCGGACATTACTTCAGATATTACGAATGAAGCGAAATTAAAAGATGTGAAAGTAACAAAGAATAAATCACAATTCTTTAATACATTTACACTACAGGGGACATATACTGGAAGTTCAGCAAAAGGAGAGATTGAGGATTGGAAAGTAATGAATGAAGCAACAAATGATATGTTGAAACGTATTTCAGGAAAAGAGTGGACTGGATATAAAACATTGACTGCTTATTTTATAAATTACCGTGTTAATCATGCTGGACAATTTGAATATGATGTTGTGTTTAGCGGAGTAAATACGGAAGAAGGTACGGCTGTAGAAAAAGAGCCGAATAATTCATTTGAAACAGCCAATCCACTATTTTTAAATACGTTATTAAGAGGAAACTTAAGTGATCAAGATCAGGGAGATAAATTTGTTATCGATGTAAAGGATCAAAAAGATTTACAGATTTCTGTTACGAACGAACAAAACATTGGACTAAACTGGGTATTATATTCTGAATCAGATCTAAACAATTACGTAACTTACGCAACAAAACGTGATGGAAACAAATTGCTTGGAAATTATAATGCGAAGCCAGGAAAATATTATTTAAGTGTATATAAATATGGCGGGGGAACAGGGAATTATACAGTGGAAGTAAAATAGTTTACTATAGCTAGTTTAAGAGACTGCTAGTTGTATTTTTTAGCGAAGTAAAGCATGTAATGTTAAATATTAAACTACTTTACATATACCCCGTTTTAATTTGAGAATGGGGGTATATGTATTTTTCATTTTTTTAATTTTCATAACTTCACTTGGTTTTGAAAAGAAAACAATGCATATAAATTTGAATTTCTGCCCGTAAACCATGTATGAATTCATCTTCTTAATGCTCTTTCATTTTAGCCTCAATGCTTGCTTTCAAATTAGTTGATACCTTATCGAAATACCCCATAACCAACTTTTTAATATCATCAGATCTACCTTTCAAATCATTAGCTAAATTTTCAGCAAGATATTCTTTTTCTATTGGCTTTAACTGCGTATAAAATTCACCAGCCTGCGTAAAGTCATCCTGTTTCGTTATAGGAGCTCTTTCAAGTTTACCTTCAACATACCTTCCATCACCGCTTGTTATTTGATTAGCAGGTGTCCAATTTTGCTGTTGGTTAATCGCTAATTTTCGAAATTCGGGTCCAATTCTTCTTCTTTGAGAATCGCTATAAATGTTAGCACGCCCTTGCAACATTTTATCATCAGATAGTTCTGCACCATCTAGTAAATTAGAAGGGGAGAAGGCGACTTTTTCTACTTGTTCCATATAATTTTCAGGGTTTTTATTTAATACCATTTTACCTACTGGTATAAGAGGGTACATCTTTTCATCCCATACTTTTGTATCATCTAGCGGATCATAAGAAAGATGTACTTCATCTTTTGGATCCATGAGCTGGACATATAAACCATACTCCACTGATTTACCAGCCTCAATTGCATCATATAAATCTTTCCCACTATAATCTGGATTTTCAGCAGCTAGTTTAGTAGCTTCCTTACTAGTAATGAATTGTACACCTTCAAAAGGATACCAATGATACTTTACGTACTTTCGATTGCCTTCAGCATTTATCCAAACGTATGTATTTACACTATGTCCTGGGATGTGACGAAGACTTTTTACCGTACCGACATTAGAGTATAAACGGACAACAAAATGAATGGATTCGGGTGCTTTAGCGACAAAATTCCAAAATCTATCCGGATCTATTAAGTTATTTTTAGGTGAAGGCAACAACGCTTTAATCGTTTCAGGGAAACGTATCGGATCACGAACGGAAAAGACAGGAATGTGATTACATAAAAAATCGAAAACGCCTTCTTTTGTATAAAATTTTGTGGAAAAGCCGCGTACATTTCTAGAAGTATCTGGTGTTCCTTTCGTACTAACAGCTAACGAAAACCGTACCATAACAGGAACTTTCTCATTAGAATGTTGTAAAAAACTTAGCTTTGTATGTTCAGACATCGGATAGATCGTTTGAAAATAACCGAATGCCCCAAAACCTTTTACATGAACAGGTCTTTCTACAATTTTTTCATGTATAAATTCTTGTAACGTTTCATGCAGTACACTATCTTGCTTGAGAACAGGTCCACGTGAACCGACTGTTTGAGAGTGAAGTGTAGCTTGTTCATTAAGTTCTCGATTTTGATTAAGGTCTTCTCCTAATAAGGGTTGCCTCTTTTTATTATATTTTTCATTCATCGATATAGCCTCCAAATTTTTTCTTCGATTGTTACTAAATATGATTCTATAGCCTTGATTATGTATTACATACAAAGTTCAAAGTAGTAACGTACCGCTAGATGAAAAAAACGCATATAGAGTGGACCTGTTGAAATAAAAGAAATTATGGAAAAATGAATATCGGAAAGAGAAAACACACTATTAAAATTTTAATCTTAAAAATTAATTGATAAATAACTTTATAGATAATGGCCATTAAAAAAATAGTAAAAATAACTAGGAGGAAATGAACATGTCGGATTGGTTTCAATTAGATAAAGAATATATGATGCCTACGTATTGCCGTACGGAGGTTGCAATAGAAAGAGGGGAAGGTTGTAAACTGTATGATGTGAATGGAAAAGAGTATTTAGATATGTTTTCTGGCGTAGGAGTAAACGTATTAGGATACAATCATCCTAAAATTGTGCAAACGACAATGGAGCAAGTTACGAAATCGTTGCATCTTCCATTTCACTTTTTAAACCCAGTTGCGATTGAGTATGCAAAGAAATTAGTTGAGTACT
>Ga0209025_1004879_pt1 | contig 11303 bp, 6 predicted proteins | sample AraplaMF_Col_mLB_FD_184256 | JGI IMG/M metagenome (GOLD analysis project Ga0209025, IMG submission 184256) | Arabidopsis root microbial communities from the University of North Carolina, USA - plate scrape MF_Col_mLB (SPAdes) (version 2) | ecosystem: Host-associated > Plants > Roots > Endosphere ... | reverse complement strand
AGGTGCGGCGATGGAGTATCAGACGCAATTCGCGGAAGTGCTGCTCGATGAATACCAGGATACGAATATGGTACAGGAAGCGATTGTCTCATTGATTTCTCGGCCTGGAGAGGGTAACCGGTTCATGGTTGGTGACGTGAAGCAGAGTATCTATCGATTCCGTCTTGCGGAACCGGGATTATTCTTGAACAAATATAAATCCTACCCTTCCATTAGTACGGGGCAGGGGCTTCGTATCGATCTTGCACGGAATTTCCGCAGTCGCCAGGAGATTGTGGATGCGGTGAATACGATTTTTCGTCAAATTATGAATGCATCGGTCGCAGAGATTGACTATGACGAACGAGCAGAACTTGTATGTGGTGCGAAATATCCCGTGGGTGAAGAGGCATTCGGACAGGAATATCCAGCTGAACTGTGGCTAATTGATCGCGGAAGCGGAGCGGGCGCGCAAGGCGTGGAACCACTCGATGATGATGCAGCGGATGCAGAGGCGTCAGATGGGGCCGATGAGGGCGGAGCATCGATGCGCCGAGCTGCGCAGATGGATGCAGAAGAACTTATGACGGCTCAGCTTGAAGCGCGGTTGATCGCGACGCAAATCCGCCAGTTGATGGGCGAATACGGTACGCCGTTCCAAGTCTATGACAAGCATCTGAAGGGGATGCGCAGCGTTACGTATCGCGACATGGTTATTCTGCTTCGCGCGACGCAGCAATGGGCGCCTCTTATGATTGAGCAGCTTAGAATGGAAGGGATTCCGGCATATGCGGAATTAAATACAGGGTATTTTGAGGCGACGGAAGTCGAAGTGATGATCTCCTTATTGAAGGTCATTGACAATCCGGTACAGGATATTCCACTTGCGGGTGTTCTTCGTTCTCCCGTTGTGAATCTGACGGCGGAAGAGCTGGCGCAAATTCGTCTGCATGGCAAAGGGTTGTCGTTCTATGATGCAATGATGAAGTTAACGGCGGAGGAAGAGGACGAGGGGACGAGTCCGTTCATGCAAGAAGGATTGCTTACGAAGCTGCAGCGCTTCATGGCACGACTTGCCCATTGGCGGGATGAAGCGCGGCAGGGATCGTTGTCCGAACTGCTGTGGCGAATTTATCGCGAGACGGGTTATTACGATTGGGTTGGCGGTCTGCCAGGCGGCACACAGCGTCAAGCGAATTTACGAGCCTTATATGATCGGGCGCGTCAATATGAATCGACTTCTTTACGCGGATTGTTCCGCTTTCTACGGTTCATTGAACGAATGCAGGATAATGGCGGGGATCTCGGTACAGCAAGGGCGCTTGGTGAGCAAGAGGACGTCGTTCGAATCATGACCATTCATAAGAGTAAAGGACTCGAGTTCCCTGTTGTGTTCGTGGCAGGCTTATCCAAAATGTTCAATCAACAGGATTTGAGTGCTTCATTCTTGATGCACAAGCAGCTTGGCTTTGGACCGCGTTTTGTGGATCAGGACCTCCGTGTGGCCTATCCGACGCTTCCTAGTCTCGCCATCAAGCGGCAGATCAAGATGGAATTGCTCGCGGAAGAGATGCGGGTATTGTATGTCGCGTTGACGAGGCCGAAAGAGAAGCTCTATCTCATTGGCTCAGTCCGCAATGTCGAGAAACAGCTGCAGACTTGGGGACAAGCGGTAGATCAACCGGATTTACTATTGCCGGATTATATGTTGGCGCGAGGCCGCAGTTATTTGGATTGGATTGCGCCGTCACTGATGCGGCATCGCGATGGCTCTGAACTTCGTCGCTTAGGCGGTCTGCCAAATCGTGCAGGTGATTGTCTGTCGGATGATCCGTCGAAGTGGTACATCTCTGTCGTTCCCGCAGAGGAAGTACAGCAGTGGGCAGCAGTAGGTCTTGAAACGGTTGATCAGGATGATGCTTACATGGCGAAGCTGAACCTCGTGATGCAGATGGCGCAGGGAGAGGTCGCGGGGATGCAGGCGGCGGTCTCTGACGAACATGTGCATGAAGAAGTGGCTGCCGCGGGGATGGATGATGGGCAGTTTGAATTATGGTTTGATGAGTCCATTGATGGTGAATCGGAGTCCGAGCAACAACCGCAGGGCATATCGGGAGAGAGCATGGTTGTGAATTTGAATGCAGAGGCACAGACAGATCATGCTGCTGGCAGTCTGATTTCCGAAAGGCTTGAATGGCGTTACCCGCACCTTGTGGTAAGCGGTGTTGCGGCGAAGACGACCGTGACTGAAATGAAGCGAATGCTTCAGATGCAGGAAGAGGATCCTGCGATGGAACTGTTCCCAGAGGTGCTGGAGCACGATGCTATAGATGAGGGACAATTAGAAATGAGGCAGCCTTCTGGCGATGAATCGATCTTGTCGCTGCATCTCCGCCGTCCGAAATTCATGGAGAAGAAGAAGCTGACGCCTACGGAGCGCGGAACAGTCTATCACTTGGTGATGCAGCATGTTCCGATCACGCCGGAGCTAGACATCGCTGCAGAAGCGGTGAGCGCTTTGCTGCAGCAAATGGTCGATCGTCGCTTGATCACAGAAGAACAACGGAAGGCCGTTGATGATGCAAGTGTAGCGGCCTTTTATTCGAGTGAGACGGGAGCGCAGTTAAAGGCTGCCAAGTGGGTGAAGCGAGAAGTACCATACAGCTTCGGCTTGCCAGCGGTAGAGGCGATTCCTCATCTGCGCAAGATGCAAGATGAAGCTGCAATGCACGCAGATACGGGGTTGCTGGGAGATATGACAACAGATCCAACTTCGCTCGATGGGGAGACGGTTTTGATTCAAGGGGTTATCGATTGTATTTATGAACGTGAGGACGGTACCTTGGTGCTGCTCGATTATAAGACAGACCGCGTTGCGCCAGGGGAAGACAGCTTGAAGGAAGTGTCGGAACGTTACCGGTACCAATTGGAGCTCTATGCGACGGCGATTGAGCGGATCTGGAGACGCCCTGTTGACGAGAAAGTGTTGTATTTCTTTGACGGTTGTCATGTTGTGCATTTGTAGATTTATAGATTTGTAGCTGTTACTGATACAGTTTGATGATGGCATTGGGAGAAGGATGGAAGAGGGGGAACACAGGATGCGTATACTGCATACGGCGGATTGGCATTTTGGCCGGACGCTCGAAGGCCGAAGTCGCTTAGAAGAGCAGGCGGCATTCGTGGATGAATTGGTACAGATCACGGAGGAGCAGCAGATTGATCTGATTCTGCTAGCGGGAGATATCTATGACTCCGTCAATCCGCCTGCGGGTGCGGAGCAGCTCTTCTATGAAGCGATGGCACGCTTGTCCGCGGGGGGCAGCAGACCGATTGCCGTCATCGCGGGCAATCACGATCAGCCCGAGCGGCTCGCGGCATCAAGCCCGCTCGTCGCGCGAGCAGGCATCACGATCGCCGGTCTTCCGACCGGCGATGTGATGCGCTTCGCGGCGCCGCGCACGGGCGAGCGCGCGGTCGTAGCCGCGCTGCCCTACCCGTCAGAAGCTCGGCTGGCCGAGCTTCTGACGGGGGAGGATGCCGACGAATCCGGCATCCGCAGCGCGTACAGCGCGCGCGTCGGGCGTCTGCTGCGCCAGCAAGCGCAGCAGTTCGCCAAGGACACGGTCAATGTGGCGATGAGCCACATTTACGTGCTGGGGGGCGTGGAATCGGACTCGGAACGTCCGATTCAGGTGGGCGGTGCCTACACGGTAGACACCGCCGCTCTTGCCATTGGCGCCCAGTACACGGCGCTTGGTCATCTTCACCGTCCGCAGACGGTGAAGGGGGATGGAGTGATCCGATACAGTGGATCACCGCTGGCCTATAGCTTCTCGGAAGCCGGACAAGCGAAGTCTGTAACGATAATGGATATCGCACCGGGGCAAGCGGTCTCACCGCAAGAAATTTTCTTGAGCAGCGGTCGGCCGCTTGTCAGATGGCAAGCCCGAGGCGGCATGGAAGAGGTTTACCGCTGGCTGGATGAAGGACGAGATGCTCGGGCATGGATCGATCTCGAAATCCGCCTGACGGAAGCCATGACGATGGAGCAAATTCAACACCTTCGTAAGGCTCATGAGGGTATTGTGAATATTCGTCCCATTTACCCGGAGATGGAGTCTTCAGAGCTGCTCTTGTCGAATAGATCGGAGATGCCGATCGATGAATTGTTCCGTCGCTTCTATGAGCGGCAGACAGGAGGCGCGGAGCCGAATCATGAGCTTGTTCAATTGTTCCTAGAGCTTATTCATCACTCGAATCCGGTAGAGAATGGAGGGGAGACGGCATGAAGCCAATCCATTTGAAATTAGCCGGACTTCAGAGCTATCGCGAAGCGCAGGAGATTGATTTTACCGCGCTCTGTGAGACGGGTTTGTTCGGGATCTTCGGCCCAACGGGCAGTGGAAAATCGACGGTACTTGATGCGATTACGCTCGCGATGTACGGGAAAGTCGAACGCGCAGCGAATGGGACGCAGGGTATTATGAACCTGAACGAGAATCAGCTTGCAGTATCATTCACCTTCGAATTGCTCTCTGCAGCTGGACCGAAGCGTTACCGCGTGGAACGCCGGTTTAAACGGATGAATGAGATTTCGATTAGCAACACGGTTAGCCGTTTCGTTGAAATTACTGATGAAGGTGAAGTTGTCCTCGCCGATAAACTGGTCGATGTGACACGTTGCGTAGAAGAAATTATCGGTCTTACGATCACCGATTTCACACGAGCCGTTGTACTTCCCCAAGGGAAGTTCGCCGAGTTCCTCTCGCTAAAGGGGAGCGAACGTCGGCAGATGCTTCAACGTCTGTTCCATTTGGAGAAATACGGCGACGAGTTAATGATTCAGTTAAGTCGCCGTCTGAAGGAAACCGATGTACGTCTCAAGGAAGTTGCAGCAGAGCAGCAGGGGCTGGGTGATGCCTCCGAAGACACGGTAAGACAAGCCTCGGAGACACTCGAGAGTGCAAGAACATTTGCAGAGGAACAACGTGCGAAACGTAAAGCCCTTGAGGCTGTGGTGGAACGCATGAAGGCAACGCGAGATCAGGGCATAGAATTATCGGGGCTATTGCTTAAGCAAGCTGAATTGACAACACAGGAGCAAAAAATCGCCGGGTTGGAGCAGGTGTTGACACGCGCGGACGCGGCTAGACGGTTGCTTCCTTTTCTAAATGAATATGAGCAGTCAGCTCTTCAATTGACGGAACGTAAGGCTGTATTAGCGACGGTTACTCACAAGGAGCAAAGTGCACGTGAAGCTGCCGAACGAGCTGCTGCTGTATTTGATGAAAAACAACACCAGCTATCTGATCTGGAGCCAAAGTTGCTGCTTCGTCTCGATCATTTGGAACAAGCACGTTCGCTCGAGCAAGAATGCAAGCAATTGAACCATGAGACAACGGAGCTCTCGAAGCGAAGCACGCAAAGTGTAGAACAACAGGCCGTAGTAATCGAACAGATCGCCAAATTAAGTCAACAGAGGGAAAAGGCGCTCAAACGTCAAGCCGAGCTCAATGAAGCGCAGAAAGCGAATGAAATACGCCCAGAATGGCGTGACCAAGTCCAAAGAGCGGATCGTCTTCATCAATCGATCGAAGCGCTAGAACGTCAATTACAAGGTGCTGCATCGGAGCTTGGTGCCATTTCTGAGCGAATGAAGCAAGCTGATCTTGCTTACCAAGCCCTTGAAGCCTTGGAACGGGAGATGTATTCTGAGAATGTTCTAACGATGGACCGGATTCATGCGCTTAACAGGTACTTACGTCGCGAAGAGGAGAAGCACACAGCACTCCAAAACGCTCTGGCAGATGAGATCGCACGAGTGCGGCGTGTCGAGCGGGAGCAGGAAATCGAGAGACTGTCCGCAAAACTGGCCGAACAATTGGTTCAAGGCGAGCCTTGTCCGGTTTGTGGCTCAACGACGCACCCACATCATTCGCAAGGTACGATGGGTAAGGAAATACGAGACAGCAATCCTTCAGATATTCAAGAACAGATCACTGCGATGGAGCCATACGTCTTAGAACTACATGAGTTAAAAGCGATAAATTTACAGCTCATGTCCAGATTGATTGCCCTTCCGACAACCCTTGAAATCGAGGGTGTTGACATTCCGTGGCAGCAAGAAGCGGCTGTGGCCGTGCTGGAACATCAAGACCATTCCGTAGCAATTGCAGCTTCGCCGTTCTCGATTACCACATGGGAGGAAATTCAGGCAGCTATTGCATGCCTTCGTATAGATCAGAGTGGGCATCGCTCAGAGGTAGAACAATTAGAACAACAGGGGAAGAAGCATCGCGCTCGTATTGCAGATCTTCAGCGGCAGTCCTCACATCTTCGGGCGGATCGTCAAGCGTTGGAGCAGCTCCATCAAAGCCAGGAGCGGATGGTTCAATCCATTACGCATGAGCGAGCCGTCTTGCTAGAACAGTGGAAGACTCATATTCCGGCTTCTATTGTCCGGGAATCCATGGACGACATCCTGCTAGAGCTGAAGAACAAGGATGAACAGCTGCAAGATATTCAAAGTCGACTCGAACGCAGTGTTCCTTTTATCGAAGAGATGAATGCGCAGCTATTAGACAGAGGTCAGGAGCTTACAGTTCTTGAAAAAGACGCAGTCCTGATTGCCGCTCAACTTGAAGGGAAGATGCAGCTATTCCACGAAAAAGAGGCCAGACTTCTTCAGCTTCTTGGTCTTGATGCAGGTGATCGGACGGTTGAAGCATTGATTCAAGAGGCAGAAGCCAAGTTGTCTACGCTTCGTGTAGACGCACAATCCGCGAAATCAGCCAGAGATCATGCGCTTGATCTGCTCAATGCCTTATCGGAGGAAGCCTTACATGCGAAGCAGTCTGCATTGTCTGCCGAAGAACGCGCAACACAGGCGGAACGGATTTGGGCCGAGCAAAGGTCGGAATCAATTTTCGCGATGGCAGAGGATGTTCGACAAGCTATACTGACGCCGGATCAGATCGTGAGTCATCAGGAGACGATTACTGCACATCGACAGCTTCAGCATAGACTTGCCTCCCAGATTCAACGACTGGAAGAAATGCTGCAAGGTGAGCGGGTGACGGAAGAGGATTGGAAGCAATCGAATCAATCCTTACAGCAGCAGCTTGCACAGGATGAAGAGGCGGTTCGGGCGAAGGCCAAAGCTGAACGTGATCTCGAAGAACTGACGCGCAAAGCAGAACGTTGGACTGTATTAGAACAGAAACGAGGCGCCGAACAGGAGCTGTTCGAACGCTTGTCGCAGCTGCAGACGGTATTCCGCGGGAATGCCTTCGTCGAATTTATTGCGGAAGAGCAGTTGATGCAAGTAAGTCGCGCCGCTTCCGAGCGGTTACGTTTCTTGACCAAGCAGCGATACGCATTAGAAGTGGACTCCACTGGGGGATTCGTCATTCGCGATGATGCGAACGGGGGCGTTCGGCGCCCAGTCTCGACACTATCGGGGGGAGAGACATTCTTGACATCACTCGCCTTGGCGCTCGCGTTATCGGCACAGATTCAACTGCAAGGGAAGTATCCATTACAATTCTTCTTCTTGGACGAAGGCTTTGGTACGCTTGATCCGGAGTTGTTGGATACAGTTATTACGGCATTGGAGAAGCTTCATATGGATCGCTTGACAGTAGGCATAATCAGTCATGTCCCAGAGCTAAGAGCGAGACTTTCAAGAAAACTGGTCATTACACCGGCTCAGCAGTCTGGCGAAGGTTCCGTGATTGCCTTAGAATCGATTTAGAGAAAACTGTTATACTCTGTGATACACTTCACAGAGTATAAATCGACCCTACTGTTATAATACAATTAACCGACATCCTTGATGAGCACTTGTTAGAAATATACGCTGATCCTTACCACGGAAGGAAGCAACCTTGAATCGTCAGCAAGATTCTCGGCGTATATCTCTAACATGTGCTCTTTTTTTTCATGTGTATTGGACTCTGGGCCATTTTTTCTGTATGATGGTATTATAAAATTTACTGAACTGATATTATGCATGGGGGTAGCCTAGATGGATTGCATTTTTTGTAAGATTGTTGAGGGAACGATTCCTTCGAAAAAAGTATTCGAGAACGACCGCATTGTTGCGTTTTACGATATACAGCCCTCAGCTGCTCAGCACGTGTTAATCATTCCGAAGAAACATATTGCGACGATGAATGATGTGGCAACGGAAGATCTTCCATTGATCGGTGAAATTCATCAGGCGGCACAGCAGATCGCCAAAGATTTAGGAATCGCAGAATCCGGATACCGCTTGATTAACAATTGTGGTCCAGACAGCGGCCAAGTGGTCTTCCATATTCATTATCATTTGCTCGGGGGAGAGAAATTAGGCGCCCTTGTAGGGAGCAGAGATTAATTTTTGGGCTCAGTAGAAAAAGGAAATGGAGTCATAGTTGACACCATATTTCCTTTTCACATATAATGAAATTTGATGAACCGTGTTATCCGTCTTGGACGGTCTGGTCGGAGGGAGGGAAAACTGGTGTCTGAAACTAAAGTTCGCAAAAACGAAACAATTGATGCTGCACTTCGTCGCTTTAAGCGCTCCATTGCTAAGGATGGTGTATTGGCTGAAGTGAAGAAACGTAAGCACTATGAAAAGCCAAGTGTTAAGCGCAAGAAAAAGTCCGAGGCTGCTCGTAAGAGAAAGTTTTAGGAGGATCTAACTACCAATGAATTTAAGCGAACGATTGAACGAAGATATGAAACAAGCGATGAAAAGTCAAGACAAGTTCAAACTCTCCACCATTCGAATGGTTCGCTCGGCGATTAAGAATCTTGAAATAGATTTGAAAAGAACTTTGAATGACGATGAAGTGCTTGAAATTCTAAGTCGTGAAATCAAACAGCGAAAAGATTCCCTCCAAGAATTTATTAAGGCAGGTCGCGATGACCTCGCCGTCAACTTAAAAGCAGAAATAGAAATAATTGGTCAGTACCTTCCTGTCCAGCTTACTGAAGAAGAGATTAAAGTGATTGTACAGCAGACCATCCAGGAAACCGGTGCTTCTTCTAAAGCCGATATGGGTAAGGTGATGAGTGCTCTAATGCCTAAGGTAAAAGGGCGCGCTGACGGTAAAATAGTGAACCAAGCGGTTTCACAGTTTCTGCAATAAAGATAAACACTCCATGAATATGGAATGTTTTAGACTGCCGGCAACAATGTTGTCGGCAGTCTTTTTTATATGAGCAAAATCCTGGTACGAAGCGGTTTTTGGGGTTGGTATTTATTTTCTTGAAACGAAAAATTTTCATGGACGTATAACTAGTATCGCTCTTTGATGATATTTGACAGAGAAAGGGGGAAACGTATTGCATCATTTCTGGAAACGTTTTATATCTTTTGGATTACTTACAGTGATGTTGATTGCGGGCATTTCGAGCGCAGTGTTGGGGGGGATCCCAGACAAAGCTCAAGCAGCGGCAGCAGGTAAAAAGCTCGTCTATGTTATACCTGTTGCACATGAGATTGAGTCGGGACTGCAGCGGTTTTTGGAACGATCTTTTGAAAAGGCAGAAGAAGCACAGGCTTCTCTCATCGTCCTGGAGGTCAATACACCAGGTGGTGTTCTAGGGAATGCGATGGAGATTGGAAAGTTGATCTTGGAATCGAAAATCCCGACGCTTGCTTATGTAAAGGGTGAAGCGGCTTCAGCTGGAAGTTACATTTCGCTCTGTGCAGACCAGATTGTAATGGCTGACGGCAGTATGATTGGCGCTGCGTCAATTGTCGATTCATTAGGCAGATCGGTTGATAACCCGAAGTATACAGCAGCGTGGTCTAGTGTGATGGTTGCAGCTGCTCAGGCGAATAAGCGAAATGCAGATATTGCCGCGGGGATGGTGGATAAGAATATTGTCGTTGAGATGAAAGCCATTTCACGTGTGAAGAAACAAGGTGAGATTATCTCGCTATCTGCGCAAGATGCACTCGCGGTTGGTTATGCGGACCGTATTGTAAATTCGATGGATGAAGCGGTTCAATTCGCTGGCATATCGGATTATCAGCTTGTTCAAGTGGAGCAGTCGTGGATGGAGAAGTTGGCTGGATGGATCACAAGTCCTGTCGTCTCTACGCTGCTGTTATTCCTTGGGATCGCAGGGGTGGCTATCGAGCTTATCGTTCCTGGCTTTGGTATTCCTGGGATCGTGGGACTTCTTGGTTTTGGTCTCTACTTCTTCGGTAACTACGTGGCTGGATTTGCGGAACAAGAGTCGCTTGTCTTGTTTGTATTAGGGATCATTTTGCTTGTTCTAGAGTTATTCGTACCAAGTTTTGGAATATTGGGTATACTGGGTTCAGGTTCACTGATTGCAAGCGTCGTGATGGCTGCATTCGACACATCCAGTGCACTCGTATCGCTTGGTATTGCATTTGTTGCAGCAGTGATCGTTGTCATTATTGTAGCGAGAATCTTCAAGCATCGAGGGATTTGGAATCGGTTCATATTGAAAGATCGATTAACGACCGAGGAAGGTTACGTCTCTTCGACGTCCAAATTGGATTTGCTGCATCGTGAGGGTGTGAGTCTAACACCGCTTCGTCCGTCTGGCGCGGTTCAGATTGGGGAAGAACGAGTGGATGTTGTCACGGACGGTAGCTTTATAGATGCGAATCGTAAAGTGGTTGTTACACGAATCGATGGTACTCGAATCATTGTTCGTGAGATCGAAAAATAAATTTGTTGGAGGTCAGGCTTTACATGGATCCTAGTATGATTAGTTTTCTGTTAATTGCTGTTGTTGTTATTATTGTACTCTCGGTGTTCTTAAGTTTCTTCCCGATTATGTTGTGGATTTCGGCACTCGCATCAGGTGTGCGCGTCGGAATTATTACGCTCGTCGCAATGCGATTGCGCCGGGTTACTCCGAGCCGTATCGTAAATCCGTTGATCAAAGCAACCAAAGCAGGTCTTGGACTTAACATTAATCAATTGGAAAGTCACTATCTAGCTGGGGGAAATGTTGACCGTGTCGTTAACGCGCTAATTGCAGCGCAGCGTGCGAATATTCCGTTAGAGTTCGAACGTGCAGCTGCGATCGACTTGGCTGGTCGTGATGTATTGCAGGCTGTTCAAATGAGCGTTAACCCTCGCGTTATTGAGACGCCAATTGTCGCAGCCGTGGCAAAAGACGGGATTGAAGTGAAGGTTAAAGCGCGTGTTACGGTTCGTACGAACTTGGATCGCCTCGTAGGTGGTGCCGGCGAAGAGACCATTATTGCACGTGTTGGGGAAGGTATTGTTACAACAGTAGGTTCTAGTGGCTCGCATAAAGATGTGCTTGAGAATCCAGATATG
>Ga0209025_1004872_pt1 | contig 11316 bp, 17 predicted proteins | sample AraplaMF_Col_mLB_FD_184256 | JGI IMG/M metagenome (GOLD analysis project Ga0209025, IMG submission 184256) | Arabidopsis root microbial communities from the University of North Carolina, USA - plate scrape MF_Col_mLB (SPAdes) (version 2) | ecosystem: Host-associated > Plants > Roots > Endosphere... | reverse complement strand
AAAGGTAAATGACAAACAAGCAATAGAAAAAGCCATAAGTGTAAAAGAGTCCATTTAAATACCTCCAATAATAAAGAAAAAGTGTTGTAATTAATTTACGGATGCAAATGGAAAAGGTTTCAAATAGTTCATAACGATTGAAAAAGAAAAAGCCGTAGCGTCGTCACACGCTACAGCGAACTATCGAACAATATGAGGAAAGAACTATAAAGGCTCACTAGGTTGGAAGTGACCATAAACAGAAATATTATTTGAATTTTTTAGGGTTATCAACTTTGATTGAAGCAACCTCTCCACAGTTTTTACAAAAAGTCATAAGAAATGGTGACCCAAATGCCATTATTGATCCTATTGGTCTTATATTACCATGGCTACTATTACCACCAACTTGTCCAGTTGTAAATGAATCGCTACCACAAGCCTTACAAATCAATTTATCGTTTTCCATGTTATCACCTCGTTATGAAATATATGTAAATTATAGCATGAAAAAGCCGTAGCGTTTGAACACGCTACAGCTTCAGTACGAAACTATTGGAATTTTTAAGGTTTAGCAACTTTGATTAAAGCTTCTTCTCCAAAATAGAGCGATTAAAACATTGCCCTAAAAAACTCATAAAATCCCATATTCATAGGGATAGCCCAAATAAAGAATCCAAGTAGGGCAATGGGGACAAGTAAAAAATTATAAATCTTGGTTGGTAAAATATTGCCCAATAGGACTTTATAAATCGCTGCGCATACTACCATAACAACAGGTAGTAAGAGCATTGGCGGAATGAAATATAGTAGACTTCCGCCAATTGATAATCCTGAAAATATGTCCATTGAATTACCTCGTTATGTATTTTTTGTAAATTATATCATAAAAAAGCCGCAGCGTTTGCGGACGCTACAGCTCAGAATTGGTTTATGCCCTTTGATGGTGTTCACGACATTATTATATCACACCATAGGAGGGCAAACCTATGCTAAAAGAGAGAACATTAGCTATTACACCAGACGCTTTAGATTCAATGATTACGGACTATCACTGGATGGTTAACGCCATCAAAGAAATGCGAGCAGAAATGGTCGTTGGGGCAAAAACGGCTCAGTATGGTATCGAGGCAACATTACCAAAAGCTGTAGGCGGTGTAGGCGATCCAATTATGCAGGAGGCTATTAGACGTTCGAAAAACATTAAGCGTGTTGTAGAGTATGAGAAAAGGTTGTTAGAGGTTCAAAACCTAGTCGACAAGGTTTCTGGTGATAGAGAGGTACAAGTGCTTAACTGGATGCTGGATGGACGCTCAAAACGGTGGATAGGGCAAATTATGGGGTTAAGTCATACACATATTCAAAATATTAAAGATAGTATCGTCAAACAGATGATGGAGTAATTGATAAGGGGCTTAATTGCCCCTTTTATGCATCGAGGGTTTCGATAAAAAACTCAGTTATCTCTGTTTTTTCAGCATTTGTTTTAGCTTCACAAAAAAGTATTATTGGACTTTCTTCATCGTCAAACCATAAATATACTTCAGTACCAAAACCACTATTATCATTATATTCGTATACTTCTATGTCCATTTCTTCATCATTAGGTGGTAAAGTAAGTACACCTTGCATCGGAATAACCTCTTTTAAAAACTCCTCAGTTTCATCGTTAATTTTATTCTCTTCTTTAAGTTTATCATAACGAAGGTTTACTAGATCAACGAGTGTTTCTTTAGTTAATTGCACTACTTTTTCTTCTATAGACATTAATGATCGTCTCCTAAACTATGAAATATTTAACAATCTCATATTATCATTAATGATCTATAAATTACTACAGTTGCAATACTTTCCAAAGTTGTCATACTTTCAACGTTAGGTGATATAGAATCGAGAGATTTAAACTGAAGGGGAGATCGGACGGGTAAATGTTTCCCCCCTTGGTATTAATAAAAGCCTAAATATTAGGGAAAGACAGACCGACGACCGACTAGCGCTGAGCAAACTTGTTCGGAGCAAGACAAACACGGCCGGCCCATATTTTTTAGAGATGAGGGGCAGAGGCAAATATTTTTTTATTCATCCTTATATCAAAATTCTATTAATGACAGTTATTACCTCTTGGAATTATGATTGATATAGAAGGTGGGGGTATAAATTGGAACAAATAATCACATGGATTATTATTACATTAATTTTTTTAGTAATAATTATAGGGATATTATTTAGAAGGATATATAAGGAACTTAAAAGTTTAAAATCGAGGTTAGGTGCCTGGGAAGAAATAGTAGATGTTCCTAGAGAAGAGATTGGCATTGATTTAAAAATAATTGAAAGAAAGATATTAACTAGTAAAGATAGTGAATTGACTGAGTATGCTCAAAAATTATATTCAGGAAAAAATGTAAAATCAATCAGCAACAACTATGATAAACTCGCTATGTTAGATAAAAATATCATTGAATATGGTTTGATTCGTGCTAGTGCATTAGAGGATAGTTATGATTTATCTAAATTTTTTCCACCACTAGTTGCTTTTATAATAGCACTTTTGACATCCTATGCTGTATTTTTTAAAAATGTAATAAGTTCTCCTTTTTTACATAATTCGTTTCCCATAATATTAAGTATTGGGATTTTTGCATACTTATCATTACATGTTGGTGATACAAGGGGAAAAAGATTATCGATTATTTATTTTAAAGGCTTATTGCTTTACGCAAAGGAACACGGAAAAAAATCTTAGGTAAAAGCACCCTCTACCGGGTGCTTTTTATTATACTTTGAAAACTGCACCAAACAGCCAATAAGGAGAATGCGCTTTAATATTCACTGAAAGAAAGAAGTCCTTTTTAGTACAAACAAATAAATTTTTACAAACATAATATATTCTAATCATAATAATAGAGGGGAGAATATATTTGTCTAATAATCGTGGATTCAAAAAGATTTGCAAGGATTGTGAGGGGTGTGAAGACTGTAAAAGTTTCTCCAGGTTTAGGGTTTCTAGTTGTCCACAAGTACCAATTGTTCCTCAAGATGTACCAGAACCACCACCAGTGTTTACCCCAGTTTATGGTTCACTGTATGGAGCTGCAGGAGTAGTAGGTGTAGATGGTACAAATGTTGATTTCACAACAGTCGGACATTCTAGTGGAGTAACGCTAAATACCGTTGATGATTCTATAACTGTTAATAGCTCAGGGGTATATACTATTTCGTTTTCAACTAATGTAGCCGCAACTGATTTTAATCAATTTTGTAATGTTATTTTTAATCTCTCTATAAACGGGACTCCTGACATTACAAAAGGAATTGAATATCGAAGCGGTACATCTAATGCTAGAGCAGTCAATATATTATCAAGGACTGACCAAATAATGTTAAACCAAGGCGATGTTATACGAGTTTCCGTTATTTTTGCATTTAACATTTCTTATTCTAATCCTGCATTGGTAGTAACAAAAGTTGCATAGTTCGAACATATAAATTGAAATTGTGCCATATAGCGAATTACGCTCTAAACCATGTTAAATTGATATTTTGAAGTAATAACAAAAGCGCACGGAAATGCGTTAACAAAATGTATTACAAATATAAGCACGTTCGCTTGTACGTGTATGTCGCAAACAAGCATGTGAGGCCACTCAATTAAGGGTGGTCTTTAGTTGAGAATACAAAAGAATAATTATATAATTATGTAAAATTGTTTCAAAAAGGAGGGGTTTAATGCCAGATTTTAAAATTACATTTCCAATAATATCGTTCGGAGTATTAATATTAGTTGTATTAAATTATTACTTACCGGGTATAGCAAGTCAGATTGGTTTTAAGTAATACATAATGGTCACATCGATTATGATGTGGCTTTTTATTATTCTTTATATTTCTTGTAATGACAATCCATTCCATTTACCCTATGATAGATAGGTAGATGGGAGGTGTTAGTTTATGTTAAGTGAATATAAAGCGAATTTATATTTTAGCGAAAATGAGAGTGAAACACTTATTGTAAAAGCTGAAAACCTAGAAAGAGCTATTTTTGATGTTTCTAAAATGATAGAAGATAAAAAAGTAGTTGTAAAACCTGAGGGTAATTATGCTAAAGGTTATAATATGGGTCTTGTACAGACATATCATATTTCAGCAAAATAATTCACTGTAGAAGGAGTCACATCTAACAAGGTGTGGCTTTTTATTATCCTTCATATTTCAAGTAGTGACATATCATTCCATGTGAATTATGATTAATGTTAAAGGCGGTGAAACAAATGAGTCTTAAAAACAAAGCCAAATATTCTAATATGGTTACAGTAATAGCTATGTTAGTATCAACATTCTTTTTTATAAAGATAGTCCTACGAGAAGGAATTGAACAAGTTGGTTTTTTAACATCAACATTATATGTAGTAGCTATCGTAGTATCAATTATAAGCGTTGTAGTACATTGGAAAACTAAACAGTTCATTAAGAAAAATGAAGGTCATACCTAAATAGGTGTGGCTTTTTATTATGCCATGAAATCACATGGATGTATCGAATGGATCTTGCAAGTATAACTATGAATTGCGGAGGGCTGAACAATGGCAAAGGTTGAAGGAATCACAATTGAATTGGGATTTGATGACAAATCTAAATTAAAGTTAAGAGCAATCGCAAAGCATGCTGGAGGATTGGCTGATGAGTTAGATGCGATTGATAATACATGGATGTGTGACTGTGGTTCGCTCGATTATTCAGACCACACTTATCCTAGCGGTTCGTTAGGTACAAGGGTTTGTGATAAGTGCAAAGAGTCGAACATCATTCCGAACGATAATGAACTACCAACACGATTAGAAGGCAGCGACTAATCTGATAAAAGGTTTTTAAAAAATCTTTTCAAGTTCCGAAATCAAATTTGGAAATTCAATTTCGATTTGGTTATTTAAAACGAAAGGAGATGAGTAACATGGAACCAATCTATGCTAAATGTAACAAGTCGTGTGGTCATAGGTTCTATGTCAAACACTTCAAGGTGGACAAACTTCATAACAAAGTCCAAAAGACATACTTCAACTGTCCTAACTGTGGACGTGAGTATGTCTGTTTTTATACAGATGAGTTGATACGCAAGCATCAGGCAAAGATGCGAGAATTACACCGCAAAATGAAGTGGGCTAGTAGTGATAAGCTACAACAACTAATCAAAGATGAAGCACAGCTAAAGGACATCATAGCACAGAGCATGGCTAGAGTTAAGCAAGAGGTTGAACAACATGAACAGTAAACCTCTACGTCCATGTAATAAGCCAGGATGTCCTAACTTAACACGCAAAGGATATTGTGAACAACACAAGACAGCTAAGGCAGACAATAACCGTTACTATTACAAGTACCAACGTAACAAAAAGCATGATCGATTTTATCATTCTGCATCATGGATCAAATGCCGAGACTATATCAAAATTCGAGATAACGGATTGTGTCAGCATTGTATAAATGAAAAACGAATTACGGTCGGTGTCATTAAGAGGAATACACGAATTTGATCGATGAATTTAATCGGAAAAATGAAGATAAAAATGATAAAACTCTAGAGAAGATTTACAAAATCCGAAACAATGCTGCTAAAAAGAAACGTGCATTAACTAAAAAAGAACTGCAAGACATTGCTTTGCTAAAAGCTGAGTATAGGGATTCTAAGATGAAATCAGAAATTGATTTCCAAAAGAAATACAAAGCCCTTGTAGAAAAATCTGTAAAAGAATATTTAGAGGTAATCAAAAACTTTATTGCTGATAAAAAATCCTTAGATGAATTGTCCTTAGTTGAAGAAGCTGCTATTTGGGAACAATCAATTGAAATGTTTGTGGAAGGCTCGAAAGAGCGTATTTTAGCACAAAAGGAATATAAAAAAACTGTCGATGCGGTAAACAAAGATATCGTAGCTATTAATAAAGACTATCAATCACAAATGCAAAAAATTAATGATGATTTACTGAAGGAAGAAGAAAGATTAAACAAAGAGTACAAGACGTTGTATGACACCCGTGTAAAAACACTTATGTCATACGCTGGCACCTTCGATGAATTTAAAGTTGAGCTCAATCGCACAGGCCAAGAATTATTGGATAATTTACAAGGTCAAGTTGATGGCTTTAAAAAGTGGCAAGATGAATTCGCAAAGTTGTCTAGTCGTGGTATCGATAATGGTTTATTAAAAGAGCTATCTGATTTAGGTGTTAAAGCCTTACCAGAACTCGTAGCACTTAATAATATGACTGATGAACAATTAACTCAATACAGTGAGTTGTATCGTGAGAAATCACAATTAGCGCGTGAACAAACCGAAAAAGAATTGGTTGATATGCGCGAAAACACGGATATTCAAATTCAAGAACTTCGTAAAGTTGCTACAAAACAACTCAATGCATTGAAAAATGAGTGGAGTTTGAAAATTAAGGAGTTAACAACTACTACAGCAGACGAGCTATCTTCACTTCAACAGATTGGTGTAGATGCTGGACAAGGGTTATTGAACGGTTTAGCGAGCATGGAAGGACCTTTAATTTCAAAAGCTCGACAAATTGCTAATTCGATTTCAAGTACTATTCAACAAGCTTTAGACATCCACAGTCCATCACATGTGATGAAAGGCTTTGGTATCAACATTGGTCAAGGTTTAATAGTCGGTATGGATGAAATGATTAATAAAGTTTCAGCAGCTTCAAAACGGTTAGCTACATCTGTGGAGGACAATGCATCGTTTAATAGTGGTACTCAAGGCAATATTGATAACTCTAAACACTTTAAACTATCCGTGGTCATCCACACTAATGACAGTGGAGCTCGTGAGATGGAACGTACATTACGTCGTATGCAATTTGGATTTTAGGAGGTGACGACTTGATAATTAAAGACATGACTATTACTAATAATCGTGGCGAATCGATAGTTTTCGGTCGTCGCTTTTTTATTAAGGAGGATTTTGAAATAAGTGGATTAGGGGCAAATGTCAATATGTCTGAATCCACTTTGGACGGTGCTCATTATCAATCTACAACGCTATCCACACGTGATATAGAGGTGCCGTTTTATATTAAAAAATTGAATACAGAACCTTGGTGGATTGAAGAAAAAAGACAAGAAGTCTATAGGGTATGTAACCCGAAATTCAACCCGATGAGGATTGATTTTGTAACCAAATCTGGTGAGGCACTTTATGTTACAGCGAATTTAACTGCAGCACCATTTTTCCCGAAAGGCTTTGAAAACGACAACAAGAAGTGGCAAAATGGATTACTTCAATTTGTTGCTACTGATCCATTTATTTATGAGGCAGCTACACGAAAAGTTGATATTGCATTATGGGTATCAAACTTGGAATTTCCTCTTGAAGTTGTGGAGGAAGGTATTGAAATTGGCTATCGAAGTCCATCTCTTATTGTGAATGTGCTGAATGAAGGTAGTGAATCATCAGGAATGTCTATTCGCTTCACGGCATTATCTGAAGTGGTAAATCCGAAATTACTTAACGTAAACACTTATGAAGCTTTTAACCTCAATTTTAAAATGCTACCAGGTGATGTAATAGAGGCTTCTACTTACAAAGGAAGACGAAAAATTACTTTGATTAGAAATAATGTAAAGACCAATATTTTTAACAACTTGGATTTCATGTCCTCCACATTCTTGCAGTTAGAACCAGGCGACAATTTATTACGATACGATGCAAAGAGTGGCTTAGACTTCTTGGAAGTATCTATAGAATATACACCAAAAAGAATAGGGGTATAAAGATGATAGAGCTATATGTTTTTAATTTACAATTCGAATTCATAGGTGAGATTAGCGTATATAAGTCACTTGAAATAGAACGTAATTATGATAAAGTAAGCCAGTTGATTTTACGCATTGCAAGTTCATCTGAAGTGATTGAATTGTTGAAACATGACAATATTTTAACTACACAAGACAATCCGAATTATGGTTATATAATTGAGCACTTTGATTATACAGATGAGGATGAAACAGAAATAGAAATCCATGCTTATTCATTAAACTACATGTTGTCTTGGAGATCGATTGATATACAACGACGATATGGCGGTAATGTGGAGGACCTTATCAAATATTTCGTTTCGATTAATGCGATCACTCCTGACAACCCTAATCGTATTATTCCTAATTTAAGACTTGCTGAAAACAGCGGAATAAACATAGATGATGATTCAACAAAAACAGGTGGCGAAGTAATCGCACATATTTTTGAGATATGTAACAAACATGAGATGAGTATTGATATTCTGCTAAATCATAAGGATAAAAAGTTTGATGTGTATACATGGCAAGGGGTTGACCCTAGTACTCAACAAATAATTAATCCACACGTTATTTTTAGCAAAGAATACGACAACATCATTAACCAAAAGTATATTCATAATAAAGTGGATTACAGGACAACCGCCATTGTTGCTGGTGAAGGTGAAGGTATTGACCGTAAACATGTTGTTACTAATGACCATCTTAGTGGGTTTCATAGGCGTGAATTATATGTAGATGCGCGTGACCTACAAAGTGAATACTCTGATGACGATGACAACAAAAAAACAATGACTCCGGCTGAATATAATGTGGCTCTTCAAAAACGTGGCGATGAAAAATTATCAGACTATCAAATCATCGAAACGTTTGAAAGTGAAGTAGATATGTATAGTCAATTTACGTACAACGTTGATTACAAACTTGGTGATCGTGTAAGTGTGCGAAATGACGAGATTCAGCGTATTATGCATCCACGTGTTATTTCTGCCACTTTAACAAGTAATAAAGAAGGAGTAACTCTGGGTATTAATTTCGGTAGCAATATACCAACAATTTACGAAAAGATAATAAAGAAGGTGAATAAGTAATGACGATATATAGTGGTATTTTTAATAGTGTTAACGGTGACCGAAAATACAACGCTTGGTGGTTTGCCAAGTACTTTGCAACTTTTATCGGTAATGGTGTATTTCCGAATCCATCCACAAATCTTCAAGTAACTGCAAATCAAAATATGAAGGTAGTCGTCAAACCAGGTAGTGGATGGATTGACGGCTATTTTATTTATAGTGACGGTGACCATGTATTGTCGTTAGATGTTGCTGATGGAGTGCTGAAACGTATAGACAGAGTTGTCATGCGACTAAATCATTTAACTCGAAAAATTGAGTTAGTTATTAAAAAAGGAACATTTGCAAGTAGCCCAACAGCACCAAGTCTACAACGAGATACAGACGCTTATGAGTTAGCTATTGCTGATGTATTAATCAACAACGGTGCTATTCAAATCACACAAGCTAACATTACTGACCAACGACTAAACAAAACGGTGTGTGGTATCGTACATGGCACAGTGGATCAAGTCGATACAACTACAATATTCAATCAATATCAAGCGTGGTTTGCTGAAACGAAAGGCAGTACTACAGCGGAAATCAAAGATTGGCAAACGCAACAAAAACAAGAATTTGATTTATGGTTTGAATCTATTAAAGACATTTTAGAAGGCGATGTAGCAGCAAACTTAGCAGCAAGGATAGCAAGTTTAGAGCAAACAGTTGATACCCATTTGGCTGATTCAGTGAAGCATAATAATTACGGTTTTGCTGTAGGTACTAATATGATGTCCGTAAGTTTACCAAATGATCCATCTATTTTATTAGAGGGTTTTACATTACGTTTCAAAAAAGAACATACCAACACTGGAGCTGTAACATTACGTGTAAATGGCTCAGCTAGTATAGGTATAAGAAAAAATAATGGTGCAGCAATAGGTGCTGGGGAATTTAAAGCGGGTGGTATTTATACAGTTTGCTATAGTGGTACGGCTTTTATCTTACAGGGTGAAAGTGAGGTGAATGTAGGAAAACAAATCATTACACCGTCCAACACTAATCAAGCCATTACAAAAGGTATTCATGATGGTACAGGATATGTTTACGGTAGTCCAAACTTAGTAGCTAGTAATGTCAGGAAGAATGTTAACTTGTTTGGCGTGACTGGAACATGGGAAGGCGATTTAGGAGGAATGGATACGTATTATCTAAATCCCATATCGGCAATTCCAAAAACCACTCCATTTTATACAATTACAACGACTGGTGGATGGAGAATTGTAGAGTTCATGCCTAATGCCGGACCAGGGGGCACTAGGGACTATATGAATGGAGGGTCATATCCGACAATGAAAAATAGAGGTTTAGGTCCTACTCCTGGCTATGGTACTAACGGTACACTGGTCATGACAGTTAGATCATCTGATGGACGCTCATGGTCTTACACTTTCCCCTAAAGGTTATAATATATGGTTCCCTTGGTTCTCGGTAATCTTAACTGGGACTACGCTATATCTAAGAGCATATTTTGAATATGATGGACCAGTCATCGGCGATGATTACAGTCAAAGAAACGCCAAAGCAGTCACAGTCTCAACTTTCCTAGCAACCAGCGTAAACGATATATCAAGCATAGAATTTAGAGTTGACTGGGAGTATTCTGGTGTAACTCACACATATGCAGAGGTGCAAGGAACAGTATATTAATATAAATAGGAGGGACACACATGATAGGATTTAAAGTATATTATGAGATAGAAACTGGAGACGTTATCCTAACAATTCCAGAGAAAAACAACTCCGAGTAGTAGAAACAACGAAAGAGCAGGATTTTATCATGTTTGATGTACTGCAAGCCCGCAATCCAGAAACTATTGACTTTATCCAACTAGAATTTGGTCAATATCAGTCGGATTTTCAAACCGCTAGGTCATGGAAAGTTGATCTAGAAACGGAGCAAATTATATTTGAGTATCCTGTTTTCAGTACACCCTTAACAGTACAAATCGAACAGTTACGACAAGAAAACGAAGCCGTCAAAGAAGAAAATAAAACGTTAATGTTAGCACTGGCGGAGTCAGTAGAAACGCAACGACAAGATAGTATGGAAAGCCAATTAGCTATTGCTGAATTGGTGGAATTACTAACAACTAAGGGGGTTATATAATGGTGAAGTTATATTAAGACTTAATTAAAATTGGTTTACGAACAATTGACCAGGTACCGTTGTTGTGGCGAGAAGCTGTACAAGCATTACTAAATAACGAAAACAAGTAAACGCAGCATAGGTTAGCGTTATTTTTTTATTTCTAATTCAGCAGGAAATCATTCCCTTTTGTCGAATAAGGTAGGATAAGAGGCGGTGCATATTAATTGAGTGTATTAAGAAATGACACAGTTTTTACAACTAATCTAAAAGAAGCTTATGAATTTGCACATTACTTATTCCTTACTAAAGGTATAGATAATGTTAAAG
>Ga0209025_1004869_pt1 | contig 11318 bp, 7 predicted proteins | sample AraplaMF_Col_mLB_FD_184256 | JGI IMG/M metagenome (GOLD analysis project Ga0209025, IMG submission 184256) | Arabidopsis root microbial communities from the University of North Carolina, USA - plate scrape MF_Col_mLB (SPAdes) (version 2) | ecosystem: Host-associated > Plants > Roots > Endosphere ... | reverse complement strand
ATGGCGGCGCCAGCCCGCACGGCGGCGGTGCCTTCAGCGGCAAGGACCCGACCAAGGTCGACCGTTCGGCTGCTTATATCACGCGCTATCTGGCCAAGAACATCGTCGCTGCGGGCCTCGCGCGCCGCTGCACGATCCAGTTGAGCTATGCGATCGGCGTTGCCGAGCCGCTGTCGATCTATGTCGACCTGCACGGCACGGGGACGGTTGACGAAGGCAAGATCGAGGCGGTCATCCCGCAGCTCGTCCGCCTGACGCCCAAGGGCATCCGCACTCATCTTGGCCTCAACAAGCCGATCTACAAGCAGACCGCGGCATATGGCCATTTCGGCCGCACTGCCGAAGGCGACAGCTTCCCCTGGGAACGCACCGACCTGGTCGACAAGCTGAAGGCGGCGCTCGCAAATTGAGCCGGTCGCTGCCGCTCAACGTCAACCTGACGGCCGAGCGGCCGACCTTCGTCTCGCATCTGGATTGCGGGCTGACCGGCGAGCGGTACGAGGCCGATGCCCTGCACGGTCTCTCGAACGCCGGGCGGCCGCTGCTCGTCCGCTATGACCTTGCCGGCGTTACGGCGGCGATCGACAGGGCAGAAATGGCGGCGCGCCCACGCGACCTGTGGCGCTGGCGCGAGTTGCTGCCCGTGCGTCGCGCTGAAAACATCATCAGCCTTGGCGAAGCCGACACACCAGTCATCGCGCTCGACAAGGTCGCTGGGGCGGCGGGCGCGAGCGCCGGGACGCTGCTCGTCAAGGACGAGGGGCGCCTGCCCACCGGATCATTCAAGGCGCGCGGGCTGGTGATGGCGATCAGCATGGCAAAGGAGCTGGGCGTCACGAGCATCGCGATGCCGACCAACGGCAATGCCGGCGCTGCCGCTGCGGCCTACGCGACGCAGGCAGGGATCGAAGCGATAATCTTCTGCCCCGACGACACGCCCGAAATCAATGTCCGCGAAATCGCGGCGCAGGGTGCGCGCGTCTATCGCGTCAACGGGCTGATCGATGATTGCGGCAAGCTGGTGCGCGAAGGTGCTGCGGCGAACGGTTGGTTCGATCTTTCCACGCTGAAAGAGCCATACCGCATCGAAGGCAAGAAGACGATGGGCCTGGAACTCGCCGAACAGTTCGGCTGGGAACTGCCCGACGTCATTTTCTATCCGACCGGCGGAGGCACCGGCTTGATCGGCATGTGGAAAGCCTTTGCCGAATTGCAGGCGATCGGTTGGATCGCCTGCAAGTTGCCGCGCATGGTCGCGGTGCAGGCCGAGGGCTGCGCGCCGATGGTGCGTGCATGGGAAGCCGGCGAGCGTCACGCGACGCGCTGGGAAGACGCCGCGACGATCGCCGCGGGCATCCGCGTCCCACAGGCGGTGGGCGATTTCCTGATCCTCGACGCGGTGCGCGAATCGAACGGCCGCGCAATGGCGGTCAGCGACGCTGCGATCCAGCAAGCCGTTGACGACGCCGCGCGCAGCGACGGGCTGCTGCTCTGCCCCGAAGGCGGTGCGACGCTCGCAGCATGGCGGCAGGCGCGCGCCGAGGGCTGGGTAAAGGATGGCGAGACCGCGCTGCTCTTCAATTGCGCCACCGGCCTCAAATATCCGCTGCCCGACGCATCGCAGACGCTCGACCGCCACGCGGCCATCGACTTTACGCGACTCTGACGAGCGGCTTGCCGCCGCGCGGCCTTGGGGCTAACGCGCGCGCCATGACTGCTTACAAACCCGGCGATCCGACGACGATCAACCGCCTTTATGGCCGCTCGAAAGGCAAACCGCTGCGCGCCGGCCAGCAGGATCTCGTCGACACGCTGCTACCGCAGATAGCGGTGCCGGTCGAGGGCGATGTGACCGCCGAGCGCTTGTTCGGATATGACCGCCCGCTGCATTTCGAGATCGGCTTCGGCGGGGGCGAACATATGGCGGGACGCGCCGACATGCTGCCCGACCATGGCTTCATCGGCGCGGAGCCCTTCATCAACGGTGTCGCGCAGGCACTGGTCCACGTTGCGGGCGATCATGGTGCCAGCCTGCCGCTCGGCAATGTTCGCATCCACCATGGCGATGCGCTCGAAGTCCTGCGACGAATTCCCGACGGCGCGCTCTCCTTCGCCTATCTGCTCCATCCCGATCCCTGGCCCAAGGCGCGCCATGCGAAGCGGCGGATGATGAACGACGGCCCGCTCGACCTGATCGCCGCGAAGCTCAAGCCTGGCAGCGAATTCCGTTTCGGTACCGATCACCCCATCTATCTGCAGCATGCGTTGATGGTGATGCGCCGCCACCGTCATCAGTTCGAATGGCTGGCAAAGGACGCGCGCGATTTTCAGGTTCGCCCGAACGGCTGGCCCGAAACGCGCTACGAAGCCAAGGCGCGCGCGCAGGGACATGAGGTCTGGTATTTTCGCTGGAGGCGTAGATGAGAGTGCTATGGGGTTGAAAAGGCTAGTTTTTTACTGGCCTCCCCTATGCTATCTTTTCCCCTAATACGCGGCAATTTCCGTCTCGGTGATTGCTGGGTGATTGCTGGGAGCGCCTTATTGGGAGACCAATCATGGCACGCGGAAAGATTACCAAACGATCGATTGACGCCCTCATCGCGGAAGAGTCGGACTCGATTCTCTGGGATGACGGCATAAAGGGCTTCGGAGCCAAGCGCACTAAGAGCGGCACAGTTACATACGTGCTGCAATTTCGAATGGGCGGACGGGAATCCAAGACCCGTCGCTACACGATCGGTAGCCATGGCTCGCCGTGGACACCTGTCACGGCGCGCGCAGAGGCGGAGCGCCTCGCAATTCTGATCGCGCAAAACGTCGATCCGAGCGAAGCAGAGCGCCAACGTCGGAGGGAAGCCGTAGATCTGGCTTTCGGCAATTATGCTGATCGATTTGCGGACGCCTGCGTCGGCGAAGGTTGGAGGCGCTTGGTGAGCCGATCACTTCGCCTCCATGTGAAACCTGTATTAGGTTCAAAGCCCCTGCCCAAGTTGACGCGATCTGACATCGTCATGGTCTTCGATAGAATGCCTCGGGCACAGATCGGTAACATCCGAAATGTTTTCGCGGTTTTGCGACGCCTCTTTCGTTGGGCCGTCAGCCGCGGTGACATCGAACGCAGCCCTATGGAAGGAATGGAGACGCCTCCCGCTGTCAGACCTCGCGACCGCTGGCTTTCTGATAATGAACTCGGCCGGGTCTGGAATGCAGCGCCGGGCACTCACCCCTGTTTCGGGCCCATCCTCCGCCTGTTGATTGTAACGGGCCAGCGACGGGAGGAAGTTTCATCGCTTCGCTGGGAGGAGCTTGACCGAGAGGATCGCCTCTGGACGCTGCCTGGAGAGCGCGCGAAAAATCGCGAGCCCAATCGAATTCCGCTTAGCGCACTCGCGATTGAAGTCCTGAACGAGGTCGCCGGATCGACAACCTGGCCACGAAACGGTCGCTTGTTCGCGACATCAAGAGGTGGTCCGTTTACCGGATATAGCAAAGGCAAGAACAAACTCGATTTGCTCATCTCCAGCGATGGCGGTGACCCCGTTCCGCAATGGAGACTGCATGACTTGAGGCGAACCCTTGCAACGGGTTTTCAGCGGCTCGGCGTCCGTTTTGAAGTCACCGAGGCGATACTGAATCATGTCGGCGGATCTCGCGCGGGTGTCGCTGGCATCTACCAGCGACACGATTGGAAAGACGAAAAGCGCGAAGCGATGAATAGCTGGAATGAGCATGTGGCGGCAATCATCCGCTCAGCAAACCCTTAGCAGGATTCAGTCTCAGTTGAGACCGCTAGATCGATCCGGCAGGGAAGGACTATGGAGCTCAGGCCAGTTTGCTTACGATCGTCCCCTTGCTACCGAAGGAAGCGGTCGATCCGCCGGTTCCCCCTCCAGAGGCACCCTCACCTGACGCGCTAGCGCCTACGGCGTTGCCTTTTGTCGCGCCATCGGACTGTGTCTCACTCGTCGCGACGATTCCGTCGTTACGGTGCTGGAGATCAGCGATGAGCTTGTCCTTCACTTCCTGCGACATAGTGAAATCGCGCCGAACGGTCTGCATGCGGACCGCATTGCTTATCATGCTATTCAAAGGTGAAATGCCGGACATTCTTTGCTCCGAGTTGGGCTGAAAACGAAATTGCCTGCGGTGCCATGACCATCCGGCGAGCGGATCTGTGCTGAAACTGCAACCACCTGCTGTTTAACGACAAATCGGCTAATTGTTTAATGCGAGAAGGTCCTCGAACATCGATTTTTCCAGCAGGCTCGCTCCCAGTTTCGCGCACAAGCCCGAAATTCTCACGGCAGCCCAGTCCGCCCCATCGCGCGTAACTTCTAGGGTAAATCCATGCTGATGCCGAGCCGTAGGGCTCGCGGGGCTTGGGGGACGTATAGTTCGTCCAGATTGGGCTGTGCGATCGAACCGAAGGCGAACCTGTTGCCGTTCGATCCCAGAAGGTTTTTCGCTGCCACGAACAGCCGCACGGCATGCACGTCGACCGACGCTTCGACATCAAGCTCGGGAAAATCTCCCTGTTCGCGGCCAAGGATCGGACCGATGCCAAACTTGGAACGCCCGACGTATCGTAGCCGGGCGCTTATCCGAAAGGGATGCCGAGCGTGCTCGGGGCTGGAAAGGCGCAAGGCGATCTGGGCGTTCACGTCGGGAACATTGGGGAGCGAGCTTTCCGGTAGGATGATGGTACTCGGCCGGTCATTGCGGACCGACGCGTGATTGAGGGTCATGCCTGCGTCCAGTTGCACGGTCGGCATGAGCATCCACCGAATATCTGCCTCGAGAGTGGCAAGCTTCGCATCTCCGATATTCATCGCGGTGAGGTAGCCGGTCTCGTTGAGGACATCGGCTTGTACGTTTCGCCATCGTCCTCGTGAAAAGCTGAGGCTACCGGTCACTGTCCGGCCCTCGCGCGGCATCAACCGCATGCCGAATTCCCAAGCGGCATAGCGGTCCCCGGCCAGCAGCCGAGCATCGTCGGGCGTTACGGCTACTGTGGGGGGACGATAGCTTTGCGCGTAGCGCAGGAACAAACCCGTGTCCGATGGCAAGTCTACGAACAAGGAAACAGCGGGCAGAAAGCGCCACCCCTGGTTTCGAAGCTCGAATGTGCTTTCATCGCGTGACGACGTGCTGATCTCGCCCTTCGACGAGCGATGGCTGACCCGGCCTCCTACCGTCACCAGCATTGGGCCAAGCGATTCGCTTGCTTCGCCATAGAGCGTTTGCTCCTGGATCGAGACCGAGGCCCGCGCGTCGGCACTTTGTCCCTCACGATAGGCCAGGGAAGAGCGAGACTTGGTTCGGCTCTCAATGACCGAGGCCCCTACGAGCCAAGCCAGGGCCTGCGGATCGGAACGCGACAAGCGACCATCGAGTGCGGTCACTAGCGCCGCGTCCCGGCGCGTAAGCGATATCTTGTCCGGCAGCGGTTCGCTCGCATCGGAAATCTCGGACAGACGGGAATAGGATCGCGATAAGGAAACGACCGCCTCGGTATCGCCGCTGCGCTTCAACGTCGTCGAGAGGAGTCGGAACCGGTTGGAATAGGGCTGCGCAATCGCTGATGTTCGCGATAATGGCGCGAGACGCCGGTCGGCGTAGGCGGCATCGCGCGCTTCAATATCCTGACCGACAGCAGAAAGGTCGATCCGCCAGTCTTGGTTTGGGGCGAAGGCAATCATCGCCCGGCCGCCCGTCACGGACAGCGCGTTGCTATTTCGCGCCGCGCGCCCGACGTCGTCGATATATCCGCCATCGCGCACCCGGTAACCCATCACGCGAAGGCCGGCGCTGCCCGGTCGGAGCGGCAGATTCGCCATGGCGGCGATCTCCGTTCCCGGCCCTCCGCTCCGCGTTGCAGACAAAGAACCAGTCACACGTGCCCCGAATTTATCAAGATCGGGTAGATTGGGCTCGATGCGAATGATGCCTCCCAATGAGCCTGCCCCATAGAGCGTGCCCTGCGGTCCCATCAGCAATTGCACATTCTTCACGTCATAAGGCCGCAGGTCGGGATCCGGGCCGGAATAATTGAGGCGCGCCTCGCCAAAATACTGTCCGACAGTAGCCTGTGAATGGCCGCTGAAACTGGAATCGCCGACGGCACGCAAAAACAGCTTGTCGCGGCCCGAGCCAAGGTGAGTCATATTCAGCGAGGTGACGGCCCGGCCCAAAGCTTCGGTGCCGACTGACTCCGAAAACGCGAGATCCGCGCCCGTCACGATCTGGAGCGATCCGGGAAACCGACGTGCCCCGACATCCCGCTTCGCGGCCGTTACGACAATATCGGCCACAGCTGCGCGGTCGGTAGGCCGGGGTGCTTTTGGGCGGGCGCGCGGCTCGCGCACGGCCCGCACTGCGATCTGGCGCGGTCGCTCCGGCCGCACAGTTGCCGACCGCAAGCGAAAGGTCGAAGCATCGATTGCGACAATGTCCACAGGCAGGCGCGTCAGCATTCGGCGAAGCGCCTGCCCGGTGCTCATTCGGCCCGAAACGCGGCTCACCCTAAGATCACCGAGGGCCGGAGTTGCAAGAGCGATGCTCGAACGCGTCTGAGCCGACAGCAGCTTGATCGCCTCGTTCAGCGAGGTTGCCGGAATTCGGACAATGTGCGTCTCCTCGGCCGAGGCGGGCAGCGCCACGAATAAGGCGGCGCAACCCGCGCCCACAAAAACTGGCCTCATCGTGCAGGGGACAGGCGCCAGCCGTCGCCTTCGCGGGTTACGCGGATATCAAGCAGCGCGCCCAGCTTGGCCATGCTCTCCTCCACCCCCAATTCGAGCTGGATAGAGGCCGAAACCCGCTGATCCGCGGCTTCCGGTGCCACGCTGACGGGCGTGCCAAGCTCGCGGGACACATCGGCAGCCACGCGGCCTAGGGGCGCGTCGTCAAATACCAGTCGCGGGCTGGCCCATCCGCCTACCGCATCGGGAGCGATGCGTTCGACGCGTTTGACCTTGCCAGCCGCGACGAGCCGTTCGCCCGGGTGCAGATCGGCACCGCCCGCCTCGCCTCGATAGGCAACGGCCCCGCGGATTACGGTGATATCGGTCTCGCTGGCCGTCCTGCGGACGGTGAAGCGCGTCCCCAGATTTTCGACTTGCCCACCGGAGAAGCTTACCCGGAATCGCTGACGGGGATCATGTTCGACATCGAACAGCGCTTCACCCTCGACGAGCGTTACCGCGCGGCCGCGATCGGAATCAATTCGGATCCGACTGCCCCGGTTAAGGATGACATGGCTGCCGTCGCCAAGCAGGATATGGCGCCTTTCGGTGGCGGCGGTGACGATCACTTCGCCCTCATTGCCTCCAATCGAGAACCCTGCAATTCCGACCACGGCCATCAATGTGGCCGCGACGAGAGCGGCGGCGGCACCAAAGCGTCGACGCGGCGCTGCGGCTACAGGGGGATGGTTCGTGAGATCTTCGGCGACAAGCGCATCGATCCGCGCCAGCCGCTGATAAGCGGCGGCATTCGACGCATCGGCCTCGAGCCAAGCAGTGAAATCGTCCCAATCGCCAAAAGCGGGATCCTGCTGGCGCGCAAGCCAGTCGAGCGCCTGCGCCTCCGCCGGATCGTGGAGAGAGGTCATCTCCGGTCTCCAAGGTCAGCCATCATCTTCATCCCTTAGCGCAGCGATGGCGCGATAGGCACGCTGGATATCTTTTTCCACCGTACTGAGGCTCAGCCCGAACTGTGCCGCGATGGCCCGCTGGTTCATTCCTTCGACCCGGAACAGGAAAAAAATCTCCTGAACACGCGCGCCGCATTCGGACAGCCGTCCGCGCGCCCGTTCAACCTCCTGTCTCGCTGCAATCGTTGCCTCGGCGGAATCCGCTGACGTGTCCGCATTGAGAGCCATCCACGCTTCGTCGCGCGACAGGCTTCGCGAATCGGAACGATAGGCATTCAGCATCAGATTGTTGGCGGCGCGATAAAGATAGCTGAGCGGATCGACAACAGGACCGGAGGGGCTCGATACGATCCGTAGCCATAGCTCCTGCACCAGATCTTCTGCCGCCCCGCCTGCCCCGCGCGCACGAAGAAATCGTATCAGCTTGTCCCGATTGGCAAGATAGACGGCTTCCAGACCTGCGGGTGGCGGCAATTGCGTTGCCGTCGGCACCTGACTGGTCATCGCCCGCCCGCGCATATCAGCCCGCTCGTCCAGGCCGTAAACCTGCGATCCGCCATCCCCTGGCCGCGCTGGCCACCTGTCGAGTACGCCCGATATTCCGAGGCGTCCGTAGGCTTGAGCATGCCGGACCGTTCGATGCGGCGCACAGTTCTTGAAAGCACAGCCATCCGACTATGTGGTCGCTTTTCAGTTTCGCCAGAAGCGCTTCGGGAGATGAAGCGCTCATTGCTATGCTGGCTGAGCTGGCGACTGGCAAGTCGGCAAGACCCGTCTGACGACACGCGGTCTCGGCAATGCGACGGGCTGTAGTCGCGCGATATGACGTCGTGTGCGATCCTTTATCATGAAACCGGACGCGACGCGGCCGACTGCCGGGAAGGCAGCCGACCGGACCACGGAATGACGATGTTCTATGCACCAAGGCGTGTCATGCCCCCAAGGTCAGAATCCGATACGGAAACCGACACGCCCCCCCAGCCCCTCGTAGCTTTCGCCGAACTCGGCCTGCCCTTCGGCGAACGCTTCGAAGCCGCCCGCAGTGCGATAAGACATCCCAAGCCGACCCTCACCATAAGTCCCAAGGCGATCGCCTGCGATACGCTGGCTCGCGCCACTGGTCACGGTCAGCGCATAATCATCGCCGAAAAGCTTCACGGCATGACCGCTTGCATAGAGGGTCAGCGTGCTGCCTCCCGCGAACTGGGTCGTTCCGCCGAAGCGCGCGCCAAGACGCGCCTTCACATTACTGGCATCTTCGAAGGCCAGCTTCTGCGTCCCGGCGCTGACGGCATCGATCCGGCTGCTGGTCCACGCCAGCCCGGCCGTCGGTTCGATGAACATTCCCTTGTCGCCAAATCGAAGACCGAGTTCGCCTTCGGCGCCCCAAGTCGAGCCGCCCACCTTTTCTGGCGAGACAAAGGCGGTCGTGTCGAGCGTGACATCATGATGATCATATTTGACGAGAAGATTGGCGAATAGCCGCTCGGTCGCATAGCTTGCGTAGAGCCCGACGTTGGCAGTCGAGAAGCTGATGCGCTCTTCGGATCCGCGATAGGCGAGCTTCGATGACGAGTAGCCCCCGGTGACGCCAATGCCGAAGCTTTTGTCGTCATCGGCGCCGCCGAGCAGGTCATAGCCGAGCTGGCCGCCGCGCCGCGTCTGGCGATAGTCGAGGGCGATGGTGTCATCACCATCTTGCGTCGCCCAATCGCGAGTCGTGCGACCGCCGTGGAGGGTTCCCCACAAGCGCTTGGGAGCCTCACCATTGGCCGACAGGGCGTCACGACGCGAAATGCCGCTTTGACGCCATGCCCCGGCGCTGGCGTCCCACAGGTCAGCCGCCCCTTGCAACGCGCCGAGCTGGCGGAATGACCCCGCGCCGGCGCGCCCGACCAGGCTGAAAGCGCCCGCCTTTTCATCGAAAACCAGCGAATAACGGACGAAGCCGATGTCCCGGCTGGCCTGTTCGAGCGTGAAACTGCCCGCTTCGGAGCCTGCGCCGACCTTGATCAGCGCGATGCCCTCGGCCCCGGTAAGCTGCGCCTCGCTCCCCTTTCCTGCCAGCGCGATAACGGTCTTTCCGGTCGCCGTGCCCTCGATCAGGAGGCGATCGGACTTGCCGGCGGTTCCGTCGACATCGAGCCGGACTTTTGCGCCGGCCAGGCCGGCGTAATTGCCTGCTAGTGCGAGCGTGTCGCCCGCGATGCCGTTGCCCAGATCGATCAATCCCGCATTCTCGAACCGGTCGAGTCCTGCAAGCCGCACGCTCCCGGCCGCCCGAACAGTTCCACTGTTGTTGAGGATATCGCGGCCGCCGCCAAAATCGCTGTCCTTCGTCAGGACAAACAGTCCGGCATTGTCAAACCGGTCGTCGCCATCGGAAAACTGTACGGCGCCGTTGATCTGACCCAGATTCTCGATTGTGGCCGCGCCGCTGGTCACCCGGATCGCATAACCGTCGCGCGCCTCGACGAGGCCGCGATTGACCACGTGAGCGGTGCCGGAAAAGCCAGGAAAATCGTCGGCGAAGCTGTCGGCCTGTATAGAAAAGTCGCCGTCCTGGCCCGGCCGCGTTGCGGGGCTGGCGGGAGGACGACCGTCGGAGCCGACGCCGATACCGCCTCCAAAACCGTCGCGCCCCGGATTGGGGCAGGGGTTCGGGCCGCCCGTATCGGGTTCGCGCATGACACAGCGCGTTCCCACCGCATCGATCAAGATGGCGTCACCCGCGCCGAAAATCTTGGCGCTTGCCCCGATGTCGAAAGAGACATCCGCGCCCCTGGCGGTGATTGCATTGCCCGCCTCCGAGCGGACCACGCCCCGAGCCGCAATCGCGACATCGCCTATCATGTCCACTTCAATCGCTTCACTCGTCCGCGCACTGACGTTGCCGACAAGCAGGTTCGCCGAACCCAGCCCCTTGGCGCTGATCCCTTTCGCATCCTCGCCGGTGACAGACACATTGGCGGCGCGAATATCGATATTCCCGGTGAAATCGACCGGCTCTCCTGGAATCTGACCCAGATAGAATTCGACGTAACGCGTCCGCGCGTGAATGCCGTTGCTGCCCGCGCCGCTGGTCGAAATGTTCTGGGCGTCGACGATTACCTGGCCATCTTCGCCATCGGCGCGAACACCCACCGACGCGATCCCCGATGTCGAGATCGCTCCCAAGGCTTCGACCTTGGCAGTTCCATAGCGGCCAACCGACCAAATGCCGTAGGATGTCGCCCCCGTCGTCGAGATCGTGCCCGCGAGAAGTATGTCATTGTCCCCGTGCGTCGTGGCACTGAGAATACCGATACCACGGTCTCCGGAAGTCGAAACCGCGCCCGTCACCACGATGTCGTTCGTTTTCCCCAAGGCATCGATGCCGTATGACCCTTCGCCACTGGTCGTCACCGATCCGGCGTTCACCCTGATGTCACCGAACCATGCTTCGGCCTTGATGGCCGTCGATGCGACGCCGGTCGTGGTCACTTCGCTAGCCTGGACCGTTGCATCTCCATATACAGAAAGGGCCCCGATACCGCCAGCAAAGTCCCCGCCGGCGAAGACCGAACCCGCCTGTACCTGGGCATGGCCAAGGGTGGTGATGGCCGTGACGCCGCCGCCCGCTTCGGAGTGGAGTTCGCGCACCACGGCAACCGCGTCGCCATAG
>Ga0209025_1004868_pt1 | contig 11318 bp, 18 predicted proteins | sample AraplaMF_Col_mLB_FD_184256 | JGI IMG/M metagenome (GOLD analysis project Ga0209025, IMG submission 184256) | Arabidopsis root microbial communities from the University of North Carolina, USA - plate scrape MF_Col_mLB (SPAdes) (version 2) | ecosystem: Host-associated > Plants > Roots > Endosphere... | reverse complement strand
GTTTACAAGGCGCTTGCAGGCACTGTTTCCCGCCGGCAGTGATGCGGCTGGTATAGAGCGGGCCTTCAATCGATGGGGTTCAAGGTTGTTTCACCTTGTACTAAGTACAATCCGAATGTCCGTCTGGCCCAGTTTGCCAAAAAGGGTGTCTAACCCCGATGGACGCCGAGGTAAGATGGCACGTGACAGAGGACGGGAAAGTGGCCGAACTCAGCGGCGACATCTCTTACAAGCCGAGGGGTGAAATCCACTAGCCCGCGCGGGCAGAAGCCAATTGAGGCGGCCTTTTGCCGGCCGCTAGTTGGCTATCGTGGCGCGAACGCATGAACATTCCGAGCCGCCGCCACGGCGGGAGAAGCGGAAGAAGAGGAGCTGAAGGTTCATTAGTTTGAGGGGCTGACCTCGAAGCCGAACCCGGCCCTTCCGTGTATTAACCGGGCGTGCGGTTGAGCGACTATGGCGAATTTGCTTCGACCGCGCGCCCATGCGGGGCTTCTTTTGGGCCAAGAACGACCTCGAAGCAGGTAGCCCTTCGGCCTGGGCCATCCTGTGGAAAACTCGGCTGATACGGCTTATAATGTCTGCATCGGTCCAAGTGCACGGCATGGGTCGATTATGCGCCCCTGCCGTAAATCGGGAGGGATGTATCGATGATGTTTCCCACATTTCCCACGCTCAAAAACGGCGAGATTGAAGTCCTCACCTCCGTCATCGAAACATGGTGCAAGGAAAAGCAAATAGATCCCGAAAGCGAGTGCGCTCGAGCGGTGACCGCCACGGCGCTTGACCTGATGCACGCCGGCTTCACAACACGCGAGAGCTTGTCGATCGCGCTTGCCAACGCGCTGGAGCCAGAAGGGCGAGCGGAGTAGGTGATGTCGACGAGCGATACCAGGACATTCAAAATCCGGCTGAAGCACGCGAACGACCGAGGATTGAATAAACAACAGCGGGAGCTGGTTGACGCTTATCGGTTGGGGAAGCTCGACGAGAAAGATTTCCAATTCCAGCTTTCAAAAGATCCGGCGTTGGCTAAGTGGGTGCGCCAGATATTGGAAGCTGCAAGCAACGATCCCCTGAGCAAATGATGCGCCAAGCAATTCGAGCCGACACCAAGGCGGGAGAAGCAGAAGACAAGGCGCTAGGTACGGAACCTTTGAAGCTGACCGGTGTTGACCATTTACCTCGGGACGACCCGACCGAGGTACACACGTGCAACTTGCCCCGCCCTACCCGCGGGGCCTTTTTTGGATCGTTGCAACCTGCTGCCATCTCGGAACGACGAGAGGACCAATCAAACACTGTCCGGAGGCACAAAGAAACAGTTAACGCGGTATTTCCCATCCTGCCCTATTCCCACAGCTTCTGAAGGGTCATCCGTGGGCTGAAGGCAGATGTGATAGTTGTAGTCGTGAGATCGAATCTCCGTTCCGTAAGGGATTAGCAACAGCTGATTTCTGGTCACGAGATGATGGTCTCCCGGATGAAGGTGAATCGAGAATCCGAAGGGCCCTTTCGTGACGTCCGAACTCGGAATTACATGGCAGTCACCATCGACATCGTTGCCATTGCAACAGGCGGGTGGGTAGCTCCAACCGCCATCCGCCATGTGGGCGTCGCTCGATGCGAACAGACCCATCACTAAAACCGCAAAAAGCACCGTCGGTGCTGTTGCTGGTGTGAAATCCATAGGCCGCCCCAGTGTCGTCCCTCGGCTTCGGGAGCCAAGCTGGATTGTGCGCTCAATTCATGGGGCATGGGAAGCAATAGTTTGTGAAACGCAGCGCGGCTTCGTTGGACAGTGAGTCGGGGACTTTTTTACGTGTCTGCCGCCAGGGAACGCAGACGACGCCCTCGAACAGTCGAACGAACGGACTGCACAACCATCAGGCAAAGGCAAAGCGAAAGCATGAGCAGCCAGACGATAAAGCAGAGCACGACGCCAGCCGCCATTAGCCGCACCGCCATCCACCACCAAACTGCGGCAAGGCATTCCCTCAAAATCCGCACGAATCGCCATCCACTCGGCTGAGTCGACCCGCTCGGTTATTACATGAATGCTGTGGGGTTGCCAGTTAGGCCGCGTATGCTGGGACTTTGGTCCGACTAGCACCCTTCCCCAATCAGCGTAATCTGGAGTTGTCCTGAGCTGGGCAGGACACGAAGGGAAGCCGACACCCGCGCGGTATGCCCCACCGAAGGCTTCCCTTCATCTTCGGAGGAGTCGGGCGCCATGCCTGCGCCGACGGATATGCCGATCAGAGCGCTGAGGATAGATATCGGCGTACGACCCGGTGTCTACCGGGTGGTTCCGTCGAGGGCATGGGGGAGAATCCCTTGGACCACGCAATAAGAAAATTGGACCGCGACGACAAGTATATCGACAGCAAGTAATTGCGATGCTACGCCTCGTGCCAATCGGGAGCGTGAAGAGACATGGACTACCTTAAACCGCCCATCACTGAGTGCGTGGTGGAGTTTCGATTTATCGAAGAGGTTGCCTTCGAGGTCATCCAGAAGCGCATCGACAAATTCAAGCGGCAGTATCCGAACGAAACCCACAGCATCGAATTCAGCGGGGAGTTTTCGGAGAAGGGATTTGTAGGTAAACAGGATAAAGTCGGTCTGCGACTTACGTCTGCTGACGAATTGCAAATCGTCATCATCAACAAGACAGGTTTCGTAGTCTCCCAGCTAGCGCCCTACCCTGGGTGGCAGGCCTTTGGCGGCCGAGTGATGCGTGACTTCGAACTCTTCACGGAACTTTTCGGACGTAAGACTATCTCGCGGATCGGACTGCGTTACATCAACCGTATCGACATCCCACTAGAATCAGCAAATGTGCATGATTATCTGAATGTCTATCCGATGCTTCCCAAATTTGGCCAGACGGTGGGTAGATCGTTCGCGCTTCAATCAACCCATGGCCTTGAAGATCGGGAACTCGGTGTTACGCTCCAAAGCGCAACAATAGATTCGCCAGTTCCAAAGGCTGTTTCTTTCGTGCTCGATATTGATGTATTCACAACAGGCGAAGTGCCGAAACGGACTGATCTTATTAGGGACTTGCTCTCTACGATGCGAGCAACGAAAAATGACGTATTCGAAGCGTCTATAACTCAGAACTCTCGAGACCTGTTTTTATGAGTGCCTCAGCTCTTCTTGACCCCTATAGTCCCAGCGTTGGGAAATTGAGGCCTGCGGTCTCGGTTTCTACCGGCTCCCAGCAATCACAGTCTCTGGAAGAGTTCTTCCGGCTTTTTAAGCGTAGCCCCTATACGAGAAACGTAAAGGCCGATCACCTACTGCTATCGCAGGGCGAACCATACCAAACTGCAGCTTTCGTTCGACCGGCAGAACCTGAGATTGAGCGGGCTCTTCGTGACTCCAAGTCTTCCTTCAAGGTACTTGTATCCAGGGTGTCGATGCATCTTGGCTTCGAGTGGCTTCAGAAGCTGTTCGCACAGATCGACAGCTTGCTAGATATCGAGGAGTGGGATGAGAAGGATCCGATTCCGGCACTAGAGACTGCCCGGACATTCATCCGGCTGCTTCTAATCTTGAAGGTGAAACGCAAGCCAGGCATTGGCATTTCCAATGCAGGCAATTTGATAGCAGCTTGGACGACCGGGCAAAACCGCCTGACCGTAGAATGTTTGCCTAGCGACAGAGTAAGATGGATCGTGGCTCGGATGAACGAGGGCGAGATCGAACGGGCAGTCGGGGAAGGTCGTATTGATCGGCTGAGAGATCTGTTGCAGCCCTACGAACCGTCTGTGTGGTTCGAGTATGCCGAGTAACTATCTGAATGACGACGAGCGGGTCGTTAGATTCGTACCATGGGCTAAACTGCGGAAGGACGAAGACGACAATGTCTTAGGAGCCTTGCCTTCCGCTTTTGCTCTCCGAGACGACGAAGAATACCTGTCGGTTACATGGTGCGAATATTTCGCTGGCACCGCAAACGAGCAGACACGGTGTGCGATAGAGGCGATCCGCGGCAGCATGAAGGTTGGGGCCAAGGCGCGGTTTGCCTTGGGTGAAGTCGGAGCTATTAGGCAGCGCGCAGAAGGCAGGCCCAACGCGAAAAAGCTCCGCATCATCCATGAGCCAGAGCCTGACAATGCCGCGCATAGCGCAATCCGCCACTGGACGCGCGATGACGACGAACTCCTTGAACTATTAGCGGAAGCAGAGTGGTCCGATCTGCTAACCGCTGCTGATGCTGACGCGCTACCCTTAACCGAATGCCAAAAAGGCAATCGAGCATAACGGAGCGCGCCATCAGCGGCCGAAAACCACCGAACCAACCCGCCTGATGGCATCGGCAAAGGTAACACCCATAGCCATCCCGCCGACGCCGATCACACCCAGAGCTCCGATCCCCATCAGCTTCCAGCGCTTCACGTCCTCTGTGATCGGCCGCATTTCCGACACGTCTTCTTTGACCGCAGCGACATTGCCCTCAAGCGTCCCGACACGATCGACGAGCTGATCCATGCGCTGGTGCATGGATGCTCGGCTGCTGTCGGACTTGATTTCCGCTTGCCTGAACGCGTCCCTGAGATTGCGGACTTCGGCAAGCACTTCCCCCATCTGCTGATGCAAGCGCGGATCAAATTCTGGCGTCAATTCCCCTGCCCCTTCAAATGCGTAGTCAATGCTGTTTCAGTTCACGCCGTACTTGGATCGAACGCTGTCGTAGAAGCTCGAGCAGCGTTCATTCTTTCCGTCTTCCGCATCAGCAGCGAACTCCCGTCGGAGTTGCGTGTTGCGAGGCTTCTCGGTGAGGTTTGGAACGACGCGGGCCATCATGGCGCGGCATTCGGATGGAAGGTCCGGTAGATTGACCGACGCCTGCGCCCTGCCCTTGGCTTCAGCGGCTGCAGTAGCGCGCTTGTCCATGCTGGCACAGCCAGACGAAATCAGCAGGAGTCCAATTGGGGCTATCAGTAGCAGTGTCTTCCGCAATTGCCTTCTCCAGTCTGTCTTGGGCCGCTGCATTCGCCTGCTCAGCAGCTTCTGTGCGTTTCCGATACTCTTCGGTGATCCGTGCCGCCTGTTGGGCTCGACGGCGTTCCTCGGCCAACTGTGAGGCCAGAGTGTCGCGCTCGAACTTGGTGACCATCTGTGAGGTTGCTTCTCTTGCCACGGACGCGTCGTGAATAAGCAACCAGATCCGGAACCCGACATAGAAAAAACCGATGATCGCCAGGCCGATGAGCACGCGCCCGATCTTGGACTTTGCGAGGGAGACGAGGATGTTCCAGGCGATCGTCCACATGGTCATAGACCCGAGACCCAAAGTTCGGCTTCACCGATACGTTGGGCATCGCCCATCTCGCGACGAAGCACCAAGCCGCGGACGATCATCTTGCCGGCCTTGTTGAAGGCGGTCTGGGCTTCGCAAGCATCCTTGTATTCGTTCTTGCCGACCTTCTTTGCGGCCGTCGATCGGATCTGCGCGGGTGTGCCGAAGTTGTAGGCCCCTGACGTCATCGACGCTTGCACCGTGTAAGGCGCTTGCGCGAAGCCATCGACCTTGTCGACCAGTGGGAGGAAGTAGTCACGAATGACCCGTTGGATCAGCATGGCGTCGCACTGTTCGAGCGTGAAGGTCATGCCAAGTTTGACCGACTTGCCGTCGATCAGCGTTTCGCCCCAGCACACCGTTACCACGCCGACGATGTCGATATAGGCCGTCAGTTTGACGCCTTCCCACGGCTTGATCAGTTCCTTGATCGCCAGTTCGACGGCCGGCGGCGTGATTCCCTTGGCCACGGCGGCATGGATGATAGCCGGCGTAATCTCTGGATGCGCTGGCGCCGGCTTTGCCCCGGTAAAGGCTGTCCATCCGCTGATGCCGGCAGCAACGATGGCAGCCGCCGCCGCAGCCTTGCCGCGCTTGGATGCGACGATCTTATTTATCGGCATGGAGGTTTCCTTGGTCTTTGACGCGCAAGAGCGGTGACAGCAGAAGGAGAGCGACCGAAAGCCAGGACGGGATGTAATCGTCGAGATACGGGACGATGTATGGGACCAGCTCCGACAGCAGGCTTAGATAGACGCACCACATGGAAGCCGAGCGCGTGAGGACGCGCCAGGGATTGCTGACGAGACGCATGGAAGGCTCCGGAATTGTGAGGAGGTTGTGGGAAGGCCCAAGTCCTTGACTTCTGCGTGCTCTGTGCGAGCCTGCATTGAGGGGATTGGGGAACTAAGCGGATATGCTAGAGTCTATTTCAGCCTTCATTGACCTGAAGACGATACTCATCGTCGCCATGATCTTCATCCCGCTTGAGCGCGTTGTTCCGCTTTATGCCGGTCAGAAAGTAATGCGAAAGCGCTGGCTGAACGATGTGTTCTATCTCTTTTTCAACAGCATCCCGATCTGGATCGGTTTTGTGCTGCTCGTTGGCTCACTGTTGGTTGCCAGCCGTTTCGTGGTTCCGGAAGGACTGGGCAACATTGTGTGCGCTCAGCCGATATGGCTGCAGACGATCGAGGTCGTTCTTGTCGCCGATACCGGCGTTTACCTTGCACACCGCGCCTTCCACGCCATCCCTTTCCTCTGGAAGTTCCATGCTATCCATCACAGCATCGAGGAAATGGACTGGCTGGCCGCTCATCGTGTTCATCCGGTGGACCAGATCGTCACCATGACGGTGTCCCTGCTCCCGATTTATGCCCTTGGTTTCTCCAGCACAGCGATCGCAATCCATACTTTAATTTATCATGGGCAGGCGCTTCTGATACATTCGAACACGCGTATCGAGTTTGGACCTTTCAAATGGGTACTTGCCTCACCCGCGTTCCATCACTGGCACCATGCTAACGAGCGGCAGGCCTACGACAAAAACTTCGCCGCTCAGTTACCCTTCATCGATGCTTTGGCAGGCACCTTATACATGCCGGAGCGGATGCCGAAGGCATATGGCGTTGATGATCCTGTACCTCCGCTCTACCACCAGCAACTCGTGTATCCGTTCAAGCGCGCCGGCAGTGCAGCGGGAAATCAACTCCGTGGATATGCCGCAGTCGGAACGGAGAACCCTGAATCCGAGGCGTAGCGCGCAACGCTCTTGGTAACGCGGATCTCATCCATCCAGCCGTCTAAGACCGAGCGATGCGGCGGCACCTCGAAGTTCGACAACCAGGTCAGATAGAACCTGTGGGATGCTCCCTTCAAAGAATGTAGGCTCAATGGGTGTTGGGACTTCTTCCATCATTCGCCGATCTTCGCCGGGTCAAAATCCAAATGACTGTAAGAGTTTAGGCTGCATGGCGCAAGAAAATTGCCGATGTTGCTTGCCGATGTTTGCTTGGGAGGCTTCTCACCCATCTTTCCACGATTGGTCGAAGATTTTCGTCGCAAAAATCGACCGACCATGAATTCTCGTCAAAATACCCCATGGGCAAGATCCGTTTCGGCGACTTGCATCCCGGCGCTCCGCACACTTATGTGTGGATCGAGCCGATCTCCACGATTTCCTGTCGCGTCTTAGGGAGCGTGGCCAGAGCATCAGCACCGCTGAGGGGCTGGTCAGACTGGACGTGGTCGCGGAATGCTTCGGGCTGGCGGAGCTTCGATCAGAACACGACAAGGATGTTTTCCATGAACGCCGCCTTAGGAGGCACTGCGTGGTTTGGTACGCCGCCGGATTCCTGTGATCTTGAGTGAAACAGCCTTGGTGGTAAAGGGGATCACAATGGAACGACGGGCGGTGGGGGCCGCCCGTGAACGCGACTAATGCACATTCATGTTTGCTGCCTTGACGGCCGCCAGGAATTTTGCGCGAGCGACTTCACCGTCGATACGACCGGCCAGCGCACCCCGGCAGGCGTTCCGTGCCTCGACGAAGGGTGCGCTGCTGCAGTCCGCCCAACTATCGGTCAGATAGATGACCGCCTCGAACGGGCTGGCAACCGTCTCGCTGCTGCGGGTTCCAGTCGATATGGTGATTGGCGATTGCCACTTCGCTACCGGCATGACTTCCTCCTCCATTTTAACGGACTGCAAACGCAGACCGCGCACGAAGGTTCCCAACCACCAAGGCGAAATTTCGGCTGCTCACCACATTTGTTAGCAACCGCTAAAAAAATCATGCGGCTCGCGCTCGGTCTTTGCGCCGGACAGCTAGACACCGGCGCGGAAGGCGTCATTTCGACACGCAAACCGCGATCTTTGATCTTGCGATCAATTGACATTCCTTCCTGCCAACTTCCCTAGATTTTCGCCAGCGGACTCCAGGGACATCGGTCGCTTGTGGGTGACTAAACGCGAAGCATAGTCATCTGTTGATTTTGTGATATCGTTCGCTCTCCTTGTGGGGAGTAGGCGTTATGACGAGTTTGGTTGCGGACGCTTTTTATTGGGCGACATCCGATAAGCATACCGATGGGCGAACGACCATCGTGCAGGTTTCCACGATCTTCGGCCAAGACCCGGACTACTGGACTCTGGCGGTATTGGGGTCGGATCAGCACCACATGATCACCGACTTCGAGATCATCGCCCTTGTCGAGCCACCGGAAGCGTATCCGATCCGTCAGGCTGCCGAGTAGCGCGAGCAACAGGGCTCCGCAAGAAAAGCCCTCGTCTGTCGCCCGCGAAGGATCCAGATTCCGTTCAACGTCAGCTTGTTGACCGCATCGCACTGCGTCTTTTTGTGGTGTGATCCCTCCAAATTGTCAGATTGCCGAATATTAACCTTTCGTTAACCATGGCTCCTTAGCTTACCCGAAAGCGAAAGTCGGATGAATTTCGAGGAGGACGCCATGTCGCTCGCGACCGTGCCCGGCAAAATAAAGCTATATGGCAGTTATGCTATTTTGGTGATGACGGAAGGAAGTCTGCATCAGACAGTCTGCATCTCTGTTGATGCAATGCCTGCTGGCGAAGGGGACATGATCCAAGGTATCCTTCGTTATCTTCATGTTTATGAGAATATTGCGGATCGCAAGTTCTCTGAGGGCGAGCTGGCATATGATGGACGGGTGTGGATCACCTCTTCCGACATGACCTTGCACTAACGAAGGCGGGTCTCTCCACTCCGATCCGAAATCCCCCTACGGTCTTGCGTTGGGCAATCACCGTCTTCTCCATTGATATGAAGGCGCATGCCATTCGTCGGAGGTCCGCAGGCTCCTCGCTAGTCGCGATCGGTCGCGAAGCTGCTCGAAACCCTCTATGCCCCCGCAGTCTGGTCCGCGTCTTTTTCTCGGAGACTCCATAGTGCAAGAAATGACGGGGAATGTGCGCCCTTGCGCCGACCGAAAACCGACCCGTACCGGTCAAGGTGAGGATTTTGCCCAGCATGGATCATTTCATCGGCACAAGATCACCATGATGCCTTCCGTTGTCGTCAACCCAACGTATCGCAACGAGTTTGCCTGACGGATCGTAGCGGTCGGACTTCGATATCCACGGATAGGCTCCGCTGACATCGAAGACGACGTAGTCCCGCGAGCCGTCGTCATTGAAGTTGGTCTGGGAGACAATCTGCCCGCCGCTGCTATTAACCTGCTCGTAACGTGTCCACGGCTGCCGGGTGTCGGTGTCGTAAGTGATCGAGTAGTGACTGTGATCGCGGTTTGTTTGGTCGATATATCGGAGCGACCCAGCAGCGTCATAGTGCTGCTGGTAGGCAGACCAGATTGCCGCGTTGGCAGTGTCGTAGCTGGTCACCACTTTAGCGCCGGTGTCGAAAAATCTGGTTTCAGTGAGTAGCCGGCCGGAGCTGTCCCTGAACTGTTCAAACTTGGACCAATCCTGACTGTTTGAAACGTCAAACGTGACGTAGTTTCTGGTACCGTCGTCATTCGCCTGGGCAATCGATGTGAGTTGGCCTGTTGTGCTAAAGGCCTGCTCGTGGCGCATCCATTTGCCCTGGTTGTCGACGTCGTAATTGACTTGATTCCTGGAGCCATCGTCCAGGACGGTGACCTGCGCCCTCACCAGCCCCTTTGCGCCCAGTTGCCTCGTAATCTTTGACCATGGTTCTGAATTGTCTGAGTCAAGATCGACGACGTCCGTCAAATTGCTCGTCTTGCTGTAGTATTCCAGCTTTTTCTGCGCGCCGGACGCCGCAAAAGTCACTCCAACCCGGGTACCGTCATCCCTGTGCTGCATTTCAAATGTTCGCGTGCCGCTCGGGGCGAAATCTTGTTCCACCCTGGTCCAGCTCTCAGTATTGAGGGGATCATAGAGCGTAATACTTGTCCTCCGGCCACCCTTGTCCTTGCGTTCAACGCTGCGCGGCCTTCCGGTTGCCACATCGAAAATTGTATCGATTGTGCTTCCTTCAACCGTGGTCTCAGTCTGTAAAGTCTTTCGGGTTCGGTAGTCGAACATGGTTCGGATCGTTGATCCGTTGGCAGCGTGTTCAATCACGTCATTGGGAGCTTTCAGCCGCTCTACGGAACCTGGTTCCGTAAGGGCATTCGCCGAGGATTGCTCCTTTGGCACTGTTTGCCTGGCTGACTGAATAGGCTTGGTTGCCGACTGCTTCGCGTTCGCGACCTCTCGCGTGGCGAGCAGTCTCAGTTCGCCCGCCGCTCCGTCATATTCCAAAAAGCTCTTCGGGCAGGACAACAAAGCACCTTGAAAGCGTCGATTAGCCTCCGCGATCTTGTCGCGCTGCAGGTACCATTCGCCGGCATAGAAAATGGCCTCGCACAGCTCATCGTTGTTTGCCGCCCCCATCGCGAGCTCCTCCGGGGTGAGTTTGCCGAGGAAGAGGTCGTAGATGGGGTACGGCCACTGGGCCGGTTTGAGTTTCGCGGCAGCGTTCTGCAGATTGGCGGCTGCTTCGCTGTCGCCGCCTCTTTCCTGTGCCAGGTATCGCCAAAGGCGGTAGTAAGGAGCCGGGACTCCTTCGGTTTCGGCTTTGGCAAGAAACTGCTCTGCGGCCTTGTCGTAGCGTCCTGCGAAAAACTCGTGGAACGGATCTCTCAGCACTGCCCCGCGTATCAGCGCAATAGGCAGTAGAGACACAATGGCCACGACCGCAAAGAGGCTGCTGAAGGCAACCGCAGCACCCCCGTAGCGGGGTAGCCGTCGTTTGCGCGGCCATGCCATGATGAGAAGACATCCGGCCAGAGCGCCTGCAACTGCACCGCCGAAATGCCCTGCGTAGTCCACTTGCTGTCCATCCTTGGTAGCGGAAAGAAACGGGATGAGCGCTGGTGCCAGTAGTCGCGCTGCGCCAAGCCTTAGCGCCGGGGCGATCGGAGCGAAAGGACGCCGGAAGCTGGTCACAATAGTGGCCGCGAATAGCCCGACGATGCCGCCGGAAGCCCCCACGCCGACAATATTC
>Ga0209025_1004866_pt1 | contig 11324 bp, 8 predicted proteins | sample AraplaMF_Col_mLB_FD_184256 | JGI IMG/M metagenome (GOLD analysis project Ga0209025, IMG submission 184256) | Arabidopsis root microbial communities from the University of North Carolina, USA - plate scrape MF_Col_mLB (SPAdes) (version 2) | ecosystem: Host-associated > Plants > Roots > Endosphere ... | reverse complement strand
CTTGTTCGGCCAGTCTCCGTAGTCTGACGGCTCACCCTTCCCTACCCCCCAGCCGAGCCGATCGAGGTGGCGCAACTGCGCCTCTGCAATGGCCCGAAATGTGCGCACTCGCAGCATCGGATCGTGAATATCCCGGGTGGCGAGAATGGCCGTCCTGACATAGTCCGGATCGCTGGCAGCGGCGATCATCACCTCGGCTTTCAGTTGCTCGTCACCGGTGGCCGCCTGGCTGTCGAAATAGGCGATGGCGCTTTTGGTGTCACCCGACAAGGCAGCCCGGCTCGCGATCCGGCCTGCTGCTTTCGCTTTCAGCTTCTCGTCGGAAATCTTCGTCACAAGCTTCTTCGCAAGCTCGATCTGGTTGGATTTCGATAAATAGTCGATGATGTCGAAGAATAGGTCATCACGCTGGTCTGGCTTGTTCACTCCCCCTGCATAGGCGATCGCCTGGTCGATGACATCGGCCGCCTTTTGCGCTTCATCCTTCCCAGATATCTCCTTGGCAAGCCGAAGAAGCGCCTCGACACGATATTCCGGTTCCTTGATGGAGCCTGCCAGACCCATTGCATCGTCGATCTTGCCATTGCGCGCCAAGAGACGGACAATTTCCGACTCCACACGGCCTTGGTCTTCGTCGTTAGTTATCTCGCCGGCGATCTTCGTTGCGGCATCGATATCCCCGTCTCGCGCCTTGGCGCGGCCTATCCCTGAGAGCGCCTGCTCGCGGTCTTTGAGGGCGGTGATCTTCGAAAGAAGTGCTTCGGCCTTCTTCAAATCGTCGCTGTCTGCCAACGCCTTGGCAAGGTTGCCAAGGGCATTGGATGCGCCCTTCACGTCGGTCAGCTGATCTGCGAAGGCTTGGGCGTCATCGAAGCGTTTGAGGTCAGTTGCTCCGTTGATCGCGGCAATCAGCGCTGCTTCCCTGGCGTCGCCGTCGAGCGTTTTGACAATTTTCAGGCCAAGGTCATATTGCTGGGACGCCATCTTCGCCAGGCCGCGATCGCTGAGTTCGGCGGCAAGGGTAAAGTCGATTTCAGCAAGCGCCGGCCCGGGTTCCATCACGTCGGTCATTGCGGTCGCGTCGATCAGGCGGTCCGCGTCGACACGGTTCTTGACGATGCGCACGATGAGATCTTCCTGATCGCTTCGATCGGCAAGGCTTGTGGCAAAAACCGGAAACAGGTTCACTGCATTTGCCTTGAGCGCTTCGCTCAAGACGTCGTTGACGGCAGCTGCGCGGTGTTCGGAAGACTCCGGATCGATGGCGAGCGCCAAAAGCAAGGCTTGCTCGATCCCGCCAGCTTTGAGTTCGGCTTTTATCGCAGCCGAGATGTCGTCGAACTTGGCGTCCTTGATGTCCTTCTTGCCGAATTTCTTGTCCCCAAGCAGCCTGAGGGCGATATCATAGCGGGCAAATCCACGCATGCGGGCGGGCCACATGCCGCCGACGGCCTTATTGACGATGTTCGACGTCAGCTTCGGTTCGACGTAGGCACCGACCTGGGCGATGTTATTGAGCGCGGCATTCTTCTCTTCAGCCGAGGCGATCTTTGTGCCGACATCGAGCGCCCTTTCCAAAAGGGTCAAAGCGGCGTCATGGTCGCTCGCGATCTGTCGTGCATAGTCGGCCAGCGCCGATACTTTGAGTTCTGGCGCCGACACGGCATCGATGAGGTCATCGATCCTCAGCCTCGCCGTCACCCGAGCGTCTGGATCGGCGCCCTTGTCTGTGAGGCTGAAGAGCGTGGCACTGAGCGTTCCTGTTGTGACGACGTCGACCGTAATTCCGTCTGCTTCAAGGTCGGTAATGCTCGCTTTGGCGGCCTCATCTCCTGCTTTCGCGCTCACAGAAAGTGCGGCGAGTTGGTCGCGGGCGCGATTATATGCCTTCATCCGCTCGGCAGGTGTCCTGGCCTTGTCGACATCCAGGACAGATTGCCGGATTTTCTCGACGATCTGCTGGACGCTATCCGATGCCTGAGCCAATGTACAATACGTCCCGATTGTGCCGAAGAGCGCGGTCGCGGTCAAAGCCGAGACAGTCAGTCCGGCGAGGTATTGTCTTGTGCTCATTCGAGTTAACTCCTTCAACTGCCTCGTCCTTTGCGGGTTGTCGAACGTTTCGGACGCCGTTCGCTCTCAGCCGCCTCACCGACAGGAGCTCTCCCTCATCCGTTCGTTTCGCCAACCGGATGGCTCTCTGTGCCGGTTGTGCCGATGACGGTCTTCAGCATTTTCGAAAGGCTTGCGTTCGCCCATGGCGACTGCACAAATCGCACTGATACAGGCGTTCCCACGATCGAGGAGAGATTGGCCTCACCCACGTCGATGTTGATCGGGATCTTGTTTCCAGACGTCAGATCGGTGCTTGTAAGTTTCGGCAACTCCCGGATGGTCGCATTCGAGATTTTATCGCCATGCGGCAATTCGACCAGAACGCGCGCGCCTTTATAGAGGCGCAGCGCTTGAGAATAATCGACCATGGCCACGATGTGCGGCTTGGCATTCTGCATGCTGAGAGAAAGAAGCCGTTGTCCAGCTCGGACCTGGCTGTCCAATCCGACCTGAACGTCCTGAATGACGCAGTCGCAGCGGGCCAGCACCGTAACGCTGCGGTTGCTGGCGGTCGGCAGGATCGTCGCCAACGGATCACCCGCCTTCACGGCCCCTTGTGTCACGATATTTGTCACGACACCGTCCGACGGCGCGATCATGGCCGCCGAATCGATCGTCACGAGCGATTCGTCGGCGCGGAAGGTCCAGAGCTTTTGATAAAGCGCACCCCACAGGAAAAGCAGGACTGCGAGGCCGAGTACCACCGGCAACGCGATGCGCAACGACCGCTTCGCAGCCACCTTGTACGTCTGGCTAGCAGCTTGATCCTGCGGGCTGTCATCCTTTTTACGACTGCGAGGGTCGATGGACCGGCTCGACAGGTCGAGGACATCGTCGAGCGTGACCACTTCGCCGGTCAGATGAGCATCGCGCACATAGCGCAAAAAGCGGAGTTGTTCCTCCGTCAGGGACATGTACTGGAAGCCGGTGCGTCCCTTCGTAGGGTCACAATAGCGAACCTGCGCATCGACCCTCAGCGTGAAGACAAAGCCATCGAAAGGGAATTCAAGATCGATCGGGAAGGTTTTGAACTCGGGCAGGAGCGTCTTTCCGGTCGCGACGCCTATGCCGCCGACGGACCAGTCGAGGCAGTTGTACCGGTACCCGTCGATGACGCATTTCAACGGGAGTTTGTAGCGTGCGTGTTGGCGTTGTACATCCGCTTCGAATTTTACGACGTTCATATCCACTCCCTCAATTTCTCGGGGTCCAGCCCGTAGGCCATTGCAAGTATGGATGCGTCTGGAATTTCCAATTGCCCCAGGACGAGCGCGACAATGGTTATGAAAAGCGTGATCGCGAGGACATGAACAAGCGCGGACGAAACCTCGCGCACTCGGCTTTCGAAACCTGTCCTGCCATCTGCAAGTGTCGTCTTCTGGCGCGTCCACCTTTGCTTGTTCAGGTGGAAGAAGATGTAGGTTTTGATGATCGATCCGTAGATCTGATTGAAATAGATGAAGAAGGGATAGAAGGCCGAAACGCGGCGGCGCGAATTGAACAGCATCAGCGTCAACAGGTAACGCGTGGCAAGGACCCAAAGAAGGTAGATCAGAAAGGCAAATGGTGTCTCGAACAGCCCGACGAGAAGCACCATTGCCAGCCCAGCCAGCGAGGTCCACATGGAAACGCGTTGATCGAAGATCGTCCACCATGTAAAGAAGCCGACCTTCGACGAGCCCAATGCAAGCGCCCGTGAATTCGTGCGAAGCATATTGCCAAACCAGCGCACCATCAGTTGCGTCGCCGCCGGCAGGAAGTATTTGGACGGAGGCTCCTCGACGGTCGCAACGACGACGTCAGGAATATAGAGCATCCTGTAACCATTTCGCAGCAACCAGAACCAGCTCGACTTGTCGTCTCCGGTCAGGAACTTCAGGCGGCCGAACCGCCAGTGATCGACGTAATCGGATTCGACCTGCCTCACAAAATCGGGATTGCAGATGATCGATGCCCTAAACATCGACATGCGGCCGGTCAGTGTCAGTACCTTTCGCGACAACCCGTTCGACGACATGAGAATGTGGCGTTGGGCGAAGCGCAGGCTATACCAGATATGGAACTTTGCCTTGCCGTGCACATGTGAGACCTCATCCGTCGTGAGCGCGCCAACATTGTTGTCTGCCCGAAAAAAGCCCACGCATTTTTTGACAAGATCAGGCGGAACGATCGAGTCGCCGTCGATGACAGCCACCACGTCGTCGGCCTTCGGCTCCTGTCGCGAAATCGCGCGGAAGCCATAAGCCAATGCATCGCGTTTTCCGGTGCCGGCGATGCGCGTGATGACGAGGCAAACTTTGGTGTCTTCGCCGCAGATCAGCTTGTAGAGCAACTTGATGAGGCGCTGATCTCCCATCTCGACAATGGAAGCCACCACGGTCGCGCCACCTGGCGCGCGCTTTGCGGCTTCGAATGCAGCGCGGTAAACGGCAGCCGTCGTATCGCTGTCGATGCGAAAGCTGGTGACAAGGAAAAAGACGTGCTGATCGCCAAGCGTGTCGGCGCTCTTGCGCATTGCATCCTCGGCCTTGGCGCGCATCTTCGGAAAGTCGATCGAGCGGTAGATGTTGGAGCGCACAAAATGCGTGAGACCCCAACCGTAGCGCCAGACGGCCAGGAGACCGAGGCCGAAGAGGGCGCCGGAATGAGCACTGACAAGACTGTCGAGCGGCGTGATGCAGGCGATGCTTAAGACCAGAGCAATGTAAGCGAGATGTGCTTCGAACGTTTCGCTCCAGGCGACGAATCCCGAAGCGGTTGTGGCATCCCGTGCGTCGGACGTCGACGCCAGCAGACGATCTACTGGTGCGGCAACCGGCCCATAGCCATCGGCATATTGCATTCCTGCCATCGGTTCCTGCCTCGATGTTCCTGCAAACCATGCGGCGAGAAGCGCTCCAACTCCTCTTTTTTGTCTGTTTGAATAGGAGTGCCGGCCGCGCCGGGCGGCCAGCGTCAACACGTCACCAGCACAGGCCGTGGTAGATGACGTTTTTGTTTTCCGGCTCTTCGATGCGCGCCAGATCGATGACTGTCACCGGTTTGCCGGCGGTCTCGATTGCATCCTTGAGACCGGGGTACTTGTTGCCGACCACAATGACTTCGGATCGCGCGATGACATCCTTGATGGTGTCCTGGAGCAGCGGCGCGATGTGTTTGAGAAAGTTGCGGCCCTGGCTTGCTTCCCTGGCAACATTGGGATCGTAGATCGACACGTCCTTGCCTTTGCCAAGAAAGCCTTCGACGAGTTCGAGCAGCGGGCTTTCCCTGAGATCATCCGTATCGGCCTTAAAGGTCACGCCGATGAAGCCGATTGCCTCATGCGAGGCGCCATCGATGAGTGAGCGGGCGTGATCGATTTGCATGGTATTGGCGAGCCGTGCGGCGTCCAATACCGGTGTCGGCACGTTCATCGAACGGCCAAGTGCCGTCAAAGCCCTGAGATCTTTAGGCAGGCAGGAGCCGCCATAGGCGAAGCCCGGCTTCATATAGGCCCGGGATATGTTGAGACGCGTGTCCGAGCAAAGCACATCCATGACCACATGGCTGTCGATGTTCTTGGCCTTGCAGATATTGCCGATCTCATTCGAGAAGCTGATCTTGACGGCATGCCAGCAGTTGTTCGCATATTTGACGATTTCCGCGCTGCGCATTGGAATGACATGCGGTGTGACCCCGCTGTGGCTGACAAGAACCTTGAGGACCTCAATGGAGCGCGCGTCGTCTCCGTATTGTCCGAAGACGATGGCCCCAGGCTTGTCATGATCGGCGATTGCCGTGCTCTCGCGAAGGAATTCGGGGTAGTAGGCAATGCCGAAATCACGTCCGGCAATCTTCCTCGACGCTTTTTCCAACGTTGGAATGACAAGCTCTTCCATTGTCCCGGGAAGGATCGTCGAGCGCATCACAACGATATGAAACTCGGCTTTATGTCGCAGGGCCTTGCCAATGTCTTCGCAGACCTGACGAACATGATTGGTGTTCAAAGTGCCGTCCGGCAGGCTTGGCGTTCCGACACAGCAGAACGAGATGTCGGTGTCGTTGATGGCGTCGGCTGCGGAGTGGGTTGCACTCAACAGGTCGTTTGCATGGGCGCTTTGCAGCAATTCATTCAAGCCCGGCTCGACGATCGGGGCCTCGCCTCCGGCAAGACGCTCGATTTTGAACCGGTCCGGATCAACAGCGATGACGGCAAAGCCATCCCTGCTGAGGCATGCGCAGGAAACGCAACCGACGTAGCCGGCGCCAAACACGCTTACTCGATATCGACGAGTGTCGGCGTTCGGATAGTAATTGTCTGGAACAGCAGCTTTTTGATTGCCGGCAAGGTGGACTGAATTCAGTTCAATTTCCATGTGGAACCTCGTCTGCGCACAGTTAAGGTCCCCAACGAATTCTTTCGTCGGGACATATGCTTACAGTTAAGGAAACCCCCACCAGACGTAGTTTGTTAAACGTCTTTGTTGTCGCGGTAAAAAGCGATGCTAGGCGCAAATAACCTTGTATGCAATAGACAAAAATTAGCTAGCACTAATATAAATATTTGGACTGTATGTTGTCGCGAAAAATAGGCAAGCTAAATCAATTGATTACGATGTTTAATCGATAGATATTACATGGAGATGCTCAAGCCAAAGTCTATGACGTTGACGGATTAGACATCGGGTGTTTTGCAGTTAAATCGGCAGATATGAAGTTATCTTGCCCTGCGATCTTTTGAGATCGTTGTCATGTCTGCCGATACTATGCAGGCAAAGTATTATTGCTGGACATGGGCTGAAGGATGCTGCAGCTCCAGGACCATGGTGCCGGCGATAACGGCGATCATGGTGCTTGGCATGAAGAGGAACTGCAAGGACCGCGAGTCGGTCGCGAGCCACTTCACCATCTGCGTCCTCGATGCAAACAGCAGATAGCCGGACCAAACGAGCAGGCTTGCGGCGTGGTCATGGGCTGGTCAATTTGGTTTGCGGCGGGTTGTGTCTGTGGCAATCACGAGAAATCGATATCGCAAAGCCGCTGTCGGCGGCCAAGGACGTCCTCCCACTCTTTCGTCCTGCAGCGGCATTGCCTCTGCTTCATGTATGCTGCCTTATGGCAGATCGTCGCTTCGGGCCTTGCCTTGCGGACGCAACTGCGGTGTATCATCAGCGATGTCGGGACAAGCAAAGGGCGTGCGTAATGAACGAGGGTAAGTCGGCGCTTTACATGGCGACATCGTGGGCGCTATGGCCAACGATCTTCGCGGCGGGGTTGATCGGGGCGGGCTGGGCTTTTCACACAGGCGCGCCACTGCTGTGGTTTAACGTCGTCTATCTGTCGATCGTCGCCGTGATCGCGGGCTTCGAGCGGTTGATGCCCTATGAGCACGAATGGCTGAAGCGTGATGGCGAAACTTTCAACGATATCGCGCATACGCTCCTGACCAAGGGTGGTGTACAACTTGCCGCCGCCGTTGGAGCGTCTGCCCCAATGGCGTTCGCGACCGTCGCTCAACCTGTTCTCACATCGCCAATGGCAACGTGGCCGGATCACTGGCCTCTTGTCGTCCAAGTCGGACTGGGTTTGGTCATTGCCGAGTTTGGTCTCTATCTTGCGCACCGCGCCGCCCACGAAATCATCTCGCTGTGGCGGTTCCACGCCCTGCACCACAGTGTCGAGCGCCTTTGGGTCGTCAACACCGGTCGCTTCCATGTGGTCGATTCGCTCTTCAAGATCGCGCTCAGTCAGGTCCCCCTCTATCTTCTCGGAGCGCCCCTGGCTGTCTTTCTCTGGATCAGCGCTGTAACGGCCTTCATCGGGCTTCTCACCCACTGCAACATGGATGTCAGGACCGGCCCGCTGGATTTGATCTTCAGCACACCTCGCTTGCATCGATGGCATCACTCAAAGGTGCTTGCGGAAGGAAATACCAATTATGGCGAGAATCTCGTGCTATGGGACCAGTTATTTGGCACTTATTTCAATCCCGCGCGTCGGCCGCCAGCAGAGATCGGCATCAGCGGGCGAATTGCCGAGGGCTTCGTGGCACAGCTTGTGCAGCCCTTTTCGGCCAAAGGGTCCAGGCAGATCCTTGGTCGCAAGCCCGCTTCTGTTACCAAGGCCACGATTAGCGCTAATCTTTACCTGGACCATGCGTCGCGAACCGAACCCGAACTGGACGAAGACCGGTCTTTCACGCGAAGCAGTTAAGAAACAACAATCTGACGGACCGGGCGCAACGCCGCCCCGAGGGCAGCCCGATGGCCTTGATGAAGAACGGATCGAATAGCCTCGCCTGTTGCCACACCCGCGATGAAGAGTGCTCGACTTGCAGGACGCTGCGGGCGTCACGAAAGCGACTGGTCGCCTGCGCTGCGGACAAAATGGACTGCAGACGCCGATCGGGCTTGTTTCAGCAAGCCGACACCAAGGACGGTGGCAGGATATTCGAGGCGGAAATCCACTTAGCGTAAGACCTGGACCTGTTCAGACAAACCGAGCCAACTCTGACTTCCGAGGCAATGCCTCCAAGGAACAGTCGTCTACGATGACAACGTCGATGTCCCCGACAGGGCTGCGCTGGTAGCCTCGCGACCGCCGCCGGAAGGCTACCCCTCCTGTTGCAGGTCGGGACCATGACGGACACGGCTGGGTTCATTGGAAATTCGTCGTTTCTGCAGGCAAGCTGTATCGGTATGGCATTCGCCTCTGCCTGCGTGTCTCGCTCCCACAAGAGCACTCTTGCCGCAAGTCCAATAGCCAGCCGCAGCTAATGCCGCGGCTCACTATTGATCGCCAAGCTGCCTCTCGGCCTGCCCTTACTGAAGCATTTCATTCAGCTTGTAAGCAACTTCCGTCCGGTTTGTTGCTTTCAGCTTCTTCATAATGTTCCGGATATGGACCTTGACCGTGCTTTCCCGCAGATTGAGTTCATAGGCGATGATTTTGTTCGCCTTTCCCTTGCGAAGCGCCTGTACGACCTCGGCTTGCCTCAGCGTAAAGATGCGCGTGAGCTCCTTCGGTCGTTGCTGCTGCTGGCTGCTCTCGACCGTTGCTGCTGCGGTCGGGGAAAAGCTATTGCCCGCGAGAATAAAGGTGCCGCCTGCAACTGCCAGGGCAATTGCCTCGACGCATACCTCAATTCCGACAGATGTCGGAATAAAACCGCGAGCACCGTATTGGAGCATCTTCAGCGTTTGGCCGAGGTCGTCGCCATCGGCCAGAATAACAACCGGAGCCGGTGCAAGTTCCGAGGTGATCGTCGCGATCTCTTCTGACAGGGCGGCATCATCTGCCTTCCGGCCGGCGATGTTGAGAAGTACCGCGCCAACGGGGCGGCAAGTATCCCTCTTTCGCTGCCATTCTGCTATCGAGCCGACGGCGTGAGCAGCCATGCCGAGACCATTCGCTTTCAAAGTCGTTGCAAGGCATTCGCGTTCGAGGGTTCTGGCGTCGACAATCAGCACGCAGCGATCATCGTCTTGGACGCCGTCAGAATGCTCGAAGTCCGTTTTTGCCCCCGATGTACCGATCTCACGCCGAAGCGTGCCCAGTGGTATTCGCCCGCTTTCAAATTCCGAAGGTACGTAATTCATACTAGCCTCATACCTCTATGGTTCTGGAGAATAGTCGTGCGTAATGAGCGCAATACCTTGCGACGTCTCTAGAACGATTTGATGATCCCCTTTAGTATGCCTCCAAAGTAGAAGTACTGCATACGTCCAATCAAAAGTCTGTTGAGCGGATGGTTTCTACTTTATTAAGAAACTACATACATGATTGCTAATAAGCAATACAAAAATATTTCAGACAGTTAATGCGAAAGCTTATAGTATATGAAAACATGCTTCGTTTTCGCGAAACTCGGAATGTATTTTCTCGCTGCAAGAAGTATATCGGTACCTAGCGAGTAAAAATGAGGCAAGTCGGAATAAAATTCCTTACAGATGTTATTGAAATTACGCTTTTTCGATGAAATCGCGCCTAATGGGCGCATTTCATTTTAGTCAATGCTGTAAGTTGTGCCGCTTTCAGCGTCGACATCTAGGGTGCCGTTACTGTCGCAACGGTTCCGCTTTTTGCGTTCTTATCAAATGTGCTTTGTGACGCTCGTTCCGTTTCGTCGCAATGAGGTCGTTACATCATCAGGAGATGTTTTTCTCTCAAGGATGAAGGTGTGGGCTATATGCAAAGGGTGGATCGCAGCCGGAGGTCGGGTAAAGAAACTAAGGCAAGAGCACCCTTTCGAGATGTTCAAGGCTTAGGAGGATACCTGAAATGCCGTCGCTTCGTTTTGCCCTCAACCATATGGCGGCGCCGGCGCTGCCGATTGAAGACTTCTTTGCGTTGGCCGCCTCGCTTGGCATCGACGCAGTCGAGATACGCAACGATCTCACGAGTAATGCGATCCTTGATGGAACCGCGCCGGATGCGGTCGCGCGGGCCGCCCGGTATCACGGGTTGACCATTCTCTCGATCAACGCGCTGCAACGCTTCAATGAATGGAACGCCGCCCGTGCCGAGGAGGCGCAGGCGTTGATCAGCTATGCGAAAGCGTGTGGCGCCAAGGCGCTCGTCCTTGTTCCCAAGAACGACGGCACCGGCCGAGCCGATGGTGAGCGCCAGGAGAATCTGCGCCAGTCTTTGGCTCTACTAAAGCCGATGCTCGACGCCGCCGGGATCATAGGGCTTGTCGAGCCGTTGGGCTTCGAGATTTGCTCGCTACGGTCGAAGGCGGAGGCTGTCGAAGCAATCGAGGCTGTGTCGGGCCGATCGACATTCAAGCTGGTCCATGACACCTTCCATCATCATCTTGCCGGCGAAGCCCAACTCTTTCCCGACCTCACCGGGCTGGCCCACATTTCGGGTGTCGCAGATCCAGCAGTTTCCGTTGCGGATATGCGCGATCCCCACCGCGTGCTGGTGGCGGCGGATGATCGTCTGGACAATGCCGGGCAGATGCGTGCCCTTATAGAGGCGGGTTATGCCGGACCGTTCTCCTTTGAACCGTTCGCAGCCGAGGTGCACGAACTCAAGGATCCTGCAAGCGCGCTGCGTGCCAGCATGGACTACCTTTCGGCGCAGGTCTGAACCACCTAGCCCCTATTCCCGGCCACGAAAACGACGCTGGTAGGCCGCATCATAGAGCGAACTATCACGAAAATCGCTGGCCGAAAGCGATGGGCCGACGAAGATGATTGCCGTTCTTTCGATGGGCTCGGCAATCA
>Ga0209025_1004865_pt1 | contig 11329 bp, 13 predicted proteins | sample AraplaMF_Col_mLB_FD_184256 | JGI IMG/M metagenome (GOLD analysis project Ga0209025, IMG submission 184256) | Arabidopsis root microbial communities from the University of North Carolina, USA - plate scrape MF_Col_mLB (SPAdes) (version 2) | ecosystem: Host-associated > Plants > Roots > Endosphere... | reverse complement strand
TGCGGATCGGTGTGCGGCCGCCGACGGTGGTGTATTCGCCTTGCTGCAGGACGCGGAGAAGACGCGTCTGCGCATCCATCGGCATGTCGCCGATTTCGTCGAGGAAGAGCGTGCCGCCCTCGGCCTGTTCGAAACGGCCGGTCGAGCGGTTCTGCGCGCCGGTGAAGGCGCCCTTCTCGTGGCCGAAGAGCTCGGATTCGATGAGATCGCGCGGGATGGCGGCCATGTTGATGGCGACGAAGGGACCGTTGCGGCGCTTGCCGTAGTCGTGCAGCGCGCGGGCGACGAGCTCCTTGCCGGTACCGGACTCACCGGTGATCATCAGCGTCAGGTCGGTCTGCATCAGGCGCGCCAGGACGCGGTAGATTTCCTGCATCGCGGCGGAGCGGCCGACCAGCGGCATGCCGTCCTGCATGTCCTCGTCGAGCTTGGCGGGCTTCTTCTTCGGCTCGGCCAAGGCCCGGCCGATGATGCCGATCAGCTCCGTCAGGTCGAAGGGCTTCGGCAGGTAATCGTAGGCGCCCTTCTCGGAGGCCTTGATCGCCGTCATGAAGGTGTTCTGGGCACTCATGACCAGCACCGGCAGATCCGGCCTTGCCTTCTTGATGCGCGGCAGCAGATCGAAGGCGTTCTCGTCGGGCATGATGACGTCGGTCACCACAAGATCGCCCTCGCCCGCCGAAACCCAGCGCCAGAGCGTGGCGGCGTTCGAGGTGATGCGGACATCGTAGCCTGCGCGGCTGAGCGCCTGATTGAGCACCGTACGAATTGCCGCATCGTCATCTGCGACGAGAATCGTTGCTGTCATCGAGAAGTTCCTGTGGGGTTTGCAATTGCCGCGTCATCGGAAGAGGCATCCTTGGATGCCGGCATCAGGACACGGAAGGTGGTCTTGTTGTTCTGGCTGTCGCATTCGATGATGCCGCCATGGTCACCGATGATCTTGGCGACAAGCGCAAGACCAAGGCCGCTGCCATTGGTCTTGGTGGTGATGAAGGGATCGAAGAGATGCGGCAGCAGGTCGGAGGGAACGCCCGGACCATTGTCCTGCACGCAGAATTCCAGCGGCAGCGAGATTTTTTCGCGCGTGCCGGCGACGGAGAGGCGGATGCCGGGACGATAGGCGGTCGTCAGCAAGATTTCGCCGTCCTGCCGTTCACCGACAGCCTCGGCGGCGTTCTTCACCAGATTGAGGAAGACCTGCACCAACTGGTCGCGATTGGCATAAACGGCCGGCAGCGACGGGTCGTAATTCTCGGTGATGCGGATCTGGCGGGCAAATCCTGCCTTGGCCACGGCCTTCACATGATCGAGGACCGAATGGATGTTGACCGGAACGCGATCGACGGGGCGCTCGTCGGAGAAGACTTCCATACGGTCGACAAGCGAGACGATGCGGTCGGTCTCATCGCAGATCAGCCGGGTCAGCGCCCGGTCCTCATCGACGGCCGATTGTTCCAGCAGCTGTGCCGCGCCGCGTATGCCGGACAGCGGGTTCTTGATTTCATGGGCAAGCATGGATGCAAGGCCGGTGACCGAACGGGCAGCAGCGCGATGTGTCAGCTGACGGTCGATCTTGTCGGCCATCGAGCGCTCCTGGAAGACGACGACGACGGAGCCCGGGGCGCTGATGACGGGGGCGACATAGAGGTCGACCAGTTTGTCCTGGCCAAGCCGCGGCGAGCTCAGATCGACGCGATACTCGTTGACCGGAGCGCGGCGCTCGCGGACCTGATCGATCAGCGCCAGCAGCGGGCTGCCGAAAGGAATGAAGGTCGAGATCCTGTAGCGCGCCAGATGGGAAGCGCTGGCGCCGAAGAAGGCTTCCGCCTCCCAATTGGCGAAGGCGACGAGCCCCTGCTCATCCACCATGATGACGGGGTTCTGGATGGCATTCAGCACTGCCATCGCCACACCACTCGTCTGATCGGCTTGCGTCTTGTCCGTCATGCCGCCTCCCGGCTTTGAACTGCCTCTGCACCTGCAGAGAGCGCATCGTGAAGCCGCCGCTCCACCTCCAGCGGCTGGTTCGAAGTCATGATCGCCGCCCTGTCTGCCCCGGAAAGGCCGGGGGCGTATCGTTCGAGATACCAGCCGAGATGCTTGCGGGAATGGCGTATGGCTACATGCTCGCCGTAGAATTCCAGCATCATCCGGTAGTGCTCGACGGCAATATCGGCGATCTCCGCGCTTTCCGGACCGGCAGCACCGGCCAGCACACCGGCATGCCACGGACGGCCCTGGCAGCCGCGGCCGATCATCACCGCATCGGCGCCCGAGCGGCGGAGAATCTCTTGGGCATCTTCAGGCGTGTTGACATCGCCGTTGGCGATCAGCGGCACCGAAACGACATCGCGGACGGCGCGGATTGCGTCCCAATCCGCCTTGCCCTCGTAGAACTGCATGCGCGTTCTGCCATGGATGGTGATCAGCTGGACGCCTGCCTCCTCGGCGCGCTTGGCGATATCAGGGGCGTTCAGCGAGTTCTCATCCCAGCCGAGACGCATCTTCAGCGTGACAGGGATATCGACGGCCTTCACGGTCGCCTCGATCAGCGTCAAGGCGTGATCGGGATCGCGCATCAGCGCCGAGCCGGAATAGCCGCCGATCACCTTCTTGGCGGGGCAGCCCATATTGATGTCGATGATATCGGCGCCGGCATCGGCGGCGACCTTGGCCGCCTCGCCCATCCAATAGGCTTCGCGCCCGGCAAGCTGCACCATATGCGGCTTGAAGCCGGCAGCCTTCAGGCGCGACCAGGATTCGGCGGTGTTGTTGACCAGCTCGCGGCTCGCCACCATCTCGGTGACGACGAGGCCGGCGCCATAGCGCCAGGCCAGCTGCCGAAACGGCATATCCGTGACGCCGGACATGGGCGCCAGCGCGACACGGTTGCGCACGGAGACGTTTCCGATCTGCAATGGCGCTGCTAGTTTCACTGGATGCAATTGATTATCTTTCAGGCACACAATATTGCTGCACTATTTTTAGCCATAGACGAATGGCTTGCCAAGAGGCTTTGGTTGGAATCGATATTTTTTGGGCAGATGCTGGAAAGCCGATGACCAAGGCTATAGAGCACTTACGTCGCTTTCTGCATATTTTAGGGATTTATGCCGCAAATGCATTCGAAGCAACCATTATCGGCCGGGATCGTCGTCGTCGCCGCGGGGCGCGGCGAGCGTGCTGGTGCCTCCGTCGAAGGGCCGAAGCAGTATCGCATGGTCGGCGGTAAGCCGGTTATTGCCCATACGCTTGAAAACTTCATGACATGGGAGCACGCCGCCCATATCGTCGTGGTCATTCATCCCGACGACGAGGCGCTGTTCGACAAGGCGCTGCGCCATATCCTTTCGGCGACGCCGATCGAGGCGGTGCATGGCGGCGCGACGCGCCAGCAATCGGTGCTGGCCGGCCTGCGTCATCTCAAGGACAAGGGCATCAGCCACGTTCTCATTCACGATGCGGTGCGGCCGTTCTTCGACCATGTGCTGCTGGACCGCGTAGCCGATGCGCTGATTGCCGGAGCGCCGGCAGTCCTTCCGGCCACGCCGGTCGCCGATACGCTGAAACGCGCCGACAAGACGGGAACCGTGCTGGAGACCGTGTCGCGCGAACACCTCTTTGCGGCGCAGACGCCGCAGTCCTTCGCTTTCGACACCATTCTGGCCGCGCATGAAGATGCGCATCAATCCGGCCGGAGCGATTTCACCGACGATGCCTCGATTGCCGAATGGGCGGGCATTCCCGTGACCATCGTTGAAGGAGCTGCCGACAACATGAAGCTGACCGTGAAGCGCGATATCGCCCTTGCCGACAACCGCTTGTCGTCATCGGCCCTGCCCGACGTGCGCACCGGCAACGGCTATGACGTCCACCAGCTGGAGCCCGGCGACGGCGTGACGCTCTGCGGCCTGTTCATTCCGCACGATCAGAAGCTGAAGGGACATTCGGATGCCGACGTGGCGCTGCATGCGCTGACCGATGCGCTGCTCGCCACCTGCGGCGCCGGCGATATCGGCGACCATTTTCCGCCATCCGACCCGCAGTGGAAAGGTGCCGCCTCGCGGATCTTCCTCGAGCATGCCGCCAAGATCGTGCGCGACTGCGGCGGGACGATCATGAATGCCGACGTCTCGCTGATTGCAGAAGCACCCAAGGTCGGGCCGCATCGCGACGAGATGCGCGCCAATCTAGCCGAGTTCCTCGGCATTTCCATCGGCCGCTGCTCGGTAAAGGCAACGACCAACGAGACAATCGGCTTCGTCGGCCGCCGAGAGGGCATTGCCGCCATCGCCACGGCGACCGTCGTCTTCCGAGGCGCGAGGGATTGACGATGTTCACGGCCGAGATTCTGGCGCTTGCGGAAAAGATCATCCGGGAATTCTCGGCAGAGGAGTTGATGGTCTCGACGGCGGAGAGCTGCACGGGCGGACTGATCGCCGGCGCTTTGACGGAAATATCGGGATCCTCCGCCGTCGTCGACCGCGGCTTCGTCACCTATACGAACACGGCGAAGATGGAGATGCTCGGCGTCCAGGAGCAGACGCTCGCACGCTTCGGCGCCGTATCCGAGGAAACCGCGCGGCAGATGGTGCATGGCGCCCTCTTCCGCTCGCGCGCCGCTTTTGCCGTGGCCGTGACCGGCATTGCCGGGCCTGGCGGCGGCTCGGCGGAAAAGCCTGTCGGCCTCGTCCATCTCGCGGCGAAATCACGTCAGGGCGCGCTCATGCATCACAAGATGCTCTATGGCGATATCGGCCGCGACAAGGTGCGGCTTGCGACCGTCAAGACGGCGCTGGAAATGCTGCTGGCGCTGAAGTAGCATCCGGGAACAAAAGTCTTCTGCCACCGTTTCTGCCGCGTTGCCGGCCGCTGCCGGTTTTGAAGGATGTTCCCATGCGATATTTGGCTGCCATCGGCGTTGCGTTGAGCCTCGGCTGTATTTCTGCCGCGGAAGCACCGTCCAACTATCAGACCTATTCAGGCATTCGTGTCGATTCCGACCCGGTGCTGCTCGCGCGTTACGATCGAGCGCTGTCCTATTGCCAGCCGGAAGCGATGTCTCATCGCGGCTCGCCGGATACGCACAGCATGATTTACAACGTGGCTCTGCGGAACTGCCTCTACCGGCGCAGCTTCGTGGATCGGGGCTACTACGCCTATCCGGCAAACCAGGTCTTCGACCACTTCCTGGACAGGTAGGCGTCAGCTGCCGTAGATTGCCGATGCGCGCTTTTCGAAGGCTTCCGTGAACATGCGGAAAGCCCTGTCGAACATCGTGCCCATGAGCGCGCCGAGAATACGGCTCTTGAACTCGTAATCGATGAAGAAATTGACCATCGAGCCCGGCGTAGCTTCGGTGAAGCTCCAGCGATTATCGAGATACTTGAACGGGCCGTCGATGTATTTCACGTCAATGACGCGCTCTGCCTTGTTGAGCAGCACCTGCGTCGTGAATGTCTCGCGGATCGCCTTATAGCCAACCGTCATATCGGCGACGAGCAGGATCTTGCCGTCGCGTTCCTTGCGGCTGCGGATCGTCAGCGCTTCGCAGAGCGGCAGGAATTCCGGATAGCGCTCGACATCGGCGACGAGGTCGAACATCTGCTCGGCTGTATGGGGAACGGGACGATGCGTTTCGAATTGCGGCATGAAGCGCAGTTAAGCGGGCGCGCCGAGAAGATCAAGAAGGCGGCTGACGTCTCTCCGGCTTTTCAGCTGCAAAACCGGGATATCGGGGCCATAGCGATCGATACCAGCAACGACGAGCGGCGAGAACCGCTGCTCGAAAGTCCAGATGTAGGTGAGGAATTCGCGGTCCGGCAACTGCTCCCGGCAACCGGGCGCCATGTCCGGCCGCGTCTTGCCGAGGTGAAAGAACGCGCGCTTGCAGATGCCCCACAGGCAGATCCACCGCGGCATGCGCACCCAGATGATGAACTGCGTGCGCGGCACGCGGATATCGAAGGTCGAGGGGCCGGTGCCGTCCATCAGCCAGGCTTCCCCGTTGACAACCTCGGTGATCAGCGCCCGCTCCTCGGCCTTCGCCCGCTTTACCCAGCCGGGCAGCCAGAAGAATTCCCTGTCCATCGAGACATGCCGGAGGCCGAGAAGGCCGGAGAGCTTTCGCGATAGCGTGCTCTTGCCGCCGCCGGAGCAGCCGACGACCATGATTCGCCCTGAGCTGCGGATCAGGCTGACGGCTTGGTCGAGGTCGTCCATATAGGCCGGCATCGCATCGCTCCGCATTTCGGCAAACAAAAAGCCGCGGCGAAAATCGCCGCGGCTTCTCGAAAATGCAAGCAGGGATTTTATTCTGCGGCGATCAGCAGCTTCTTTTCGCGCGCCGCTTTCAAACGGGCGAAGTCATCGCCGGCGTGATGCGAGGAGCGCGTCAGCGGGCTGGAAGCAACCATCAGGAAGCCCTTGGTGTAGGCGACGGTCTCGTAGGATTTGAATTCCTCCGGTGTCACGAAGCTTTCCACCTTGTGGTGCTTGCGGGTCGGCTGCAGGTACTGGCCGATCGTCAGGAAGTCGACGTCGGCCGTGCGAAGGTCGTCCATCAGCTGCAGCACTTCGTTGCGCTCTTCGCCGAGGCCGACCATGATTCCTGATTTGGTGAACATCGTCGGGTCCAGTTCCTTCACGCGCTGCAGCAGGCGGATGGAGTGGAAATAGCGGGCACCGGGGCGAACCGTCAGATAGTTGCCGGCGACAGTTTCCATATTGTGGTTGAAGACGTCGGGCTTGGCGGCGACGACGCGCTCCAGGGCGCCCGGCTTCTTCAGGAAGTCAGGGGTCAGGATTTCGATCGTCGTCATCGGCGAGGCCTCGCGGATCGCCCAGATGACCTTTTCGAAATGCTCAGCGCCACCATCTTCCAGATCGTCACGGTCAACGGAGGTGATGACGACGTGGCTGAGGCCCATCTGCTTCACGGCCTTGGCGACGTTCTCGGGCTCCGCCATATCCAGCGCATTCGGCTTGCCGGTCGAGACGTTGCAGAAAGCGCAGGCGCGGGTACAGATCTCGCCCATGATCATGAAGGTGGCGTGCTTCTTGTCCCAGCACTCGCCGATATTCGGGCAGCCGGCTTCCTCGCAGACGGTGACGAGCTTGTGCTCCTTCACGATCGAGCGGGTTTCGGCATAGCCCTTGGAGGTCGGCGCCTTTACACGGATCCATTCCGGCTTGCGCAGAACTTCCTGGTCCGGCCGGTGGGCCTTTTCCGGATGGCGCACGCGCTTTACGTCGGGATTGATCGTGTCGAGAATGGTTACCATTACCGTGTCAACTTTCCGCCGCCCCAATGCGGCTTCATCAGTCTGCACATAAGTCTTTTAGCCGTCCGTTACAATCGGCCGGTCATGTGCGCTATCGCCGGACGAGCCGGGCGAAGAATATCAGCAGGCAGGCGCCCAGGAAGCCAGTGACGAAGTAACCGAGCCGCCCGCCGGCCACTTCGATATGGAACTGCGCCAGGATGGCGGTCGCGACGACCGAGCCGACGATGCCGAGCACGATATTCAGCAGAATGCCGTATCGCGCATCCATCAGCTTGCCCGCGAGCCAGCCCGCAAAACCGCCGATGATGATTGCCGCCAGCCAGCCTACGCCTTCCATATCCGCCCTTCCGTTTCCCGGTCTGCCTACGCTATCGCTCTGGCGATCAGCACCACGATGATCGCGCCGACGGTGGCGTGGATGATCTGCACCACCAATGCATTTTCAATGCCGAGCGAGATGCCCAGCGCATTGAACAGAAAGCCACCGACGAAGGCGCCGATGATGCCGCTCAGCAAGCACCGGATCAAACCGCCGCCGCCGACCACAAGGCTTGCCAGAAAGCCGGCAACGAGCCCGATCAGCAGGAAGATGAGCAGTGCCTGCGTACCCATTGACATGATGATTTCCTTTCGTTTTTCCGCCCCGTCAGGACAGTTCACACCATCCTGATAGAGAGGGCGGAAACGGAAATTATCAAGCGTTCAGCACGCGGCCGTAAGCGTCCAGCACGGCTTCCTTCATCGATTCCGAAACGGTCGGATGCGGGAAGATCGTGTGCATCAGTTCTTCTTCCGTCGTTTCCAGGTTCATGGCGACGACGAAGCCCTGGATGAGCTCGGTGACTTCGGCGCCGACCATGTGGGCGCCGAGCAGTTCGCCGGTCTTCTTGTCGAAGATGACCTTGACCATGCCCTGATCTTCGCCGAGCGCGATCGCCTTGCCGTTGGCAACGAAGGAAAAGCGGCCGACGCGGATATCGCGGCCGGCTTCCTTGGCCTTGGCTTCGGTCAGACCGACCGATGCGACCTGCGGGTTGCAGTAGGTGCAGCCCGGAACCTTGCTCTTGTCTGTCGGGTGGACGTTCGGCAGGCCGGCGATCTTCTCGATGCAGACGACGCCTTCATGTTCGGCCTTGTGGGCGAGCATTGGCGGGCCGGCAACGTCGCCGATGGCGTAGATGCCAGGGACGTTCGTCTTGCCGTAACCGTCGATGACGACGCAGCCGCGGTCGGTCTTCACACCGAGCGCCTCGAGGCCGAGGTTTTCGATATTGCCCTGGACGCCGACCGCCGAGATCATCCGGTCAGCGGCGATCTGCTGCGACTTGCCATCAGCGGTCTCGACGGTCGCGGTGACGCTGTCTGCGCCCTTCTCGACCTTGGTGATCTTGGCGCTGGTGAAGATCTTCAGCCCACGCTTTTCGAGCTGCTTGCGGGCGATCGCGGTGATCTCAGCGTCTTCGACGGGCATGATCGTCGGCATGACTTCGACGACGGTGACGTCGACGCCCATCGAGCGGTAGAAGCTCGCGAATTCGATGCCGATGGCGCCCGAGCCCATGACGATCAGCGACTTCGGCAGGACATCCGGCTTCAGCGCTTCGAAATAGGTCCAGATCAGCTTGCCGTCCGGCTCGATGCCCGGCAGAGCGCGCGGACGGGCGCCGGTGGCGATGATGATGTGCTTGGCCGTGTAGGTGCCGGCTTCGCTCTTGATGTTCTTCGGCAGCGGATGCTGCGGCTCGACGACGGGCTTCGAGGACTTGGAGACGGTGATTTCGCCGGGCTTGGTGATCTTCGCCTCGCCCCAGATGACATCGACCTTGTTCTTCTTCATCAGGAAGCCGACGCCGGCATTCAGGCGGCCGGAGACGGCGCGCGAGCGGGCGACGACGGCCTTGGTGTCGGCCTTGACCGAACCCTCGAGAACGAGGCCGTAATCCTTCAGGTGGTTCGAATGATCGAGAATTTCGGCGGAGCGCAGCAGCGCCTTGGTCGGGATGCAGCCCCAGTTGAGGCAGATGCCGCCCAGGTGCTCGCGCTCGACGATCGCGACCTTCAGACCGAGTTGGCCGGCGCGCACCGCAGCGACATAGCCGCCCGGACCAGAACCGATGATGATGACGTCGTAATTCTCAGCCATGTTTCCTGCCTTTTTATCCGGCGAGGCGGGTCAAAAGCACCCACTCGTGTTTCTTGCTGCCTTCGAAAAGCGGTACGGCGTCAGCGCGCGCCGCTTCCGAAAATCCATTCTTCTTGTACAGCGCGAGCGCTGCGTCATTGTCGCTTGCGGTAATCAGGCTGACCGGCAATCCGTTTGCCCTGTCGATCTGGTCACCGAGCAGCTTCATTCCAATGCCGATACCGCGCAGATGGCGGTAGACTGCCAGCGTGCCGATGAACCAGCCACCGGCGACCGTCTTCTGCATGGCGATGACGGGCGCCAGTGCGGGACGGTCCGTCTTGAGGGCGTGGATCCCCTCGCCCAACTCGTATCCGACTGCAGCGCCGGCGACCTCGCCGTAAGCTTCGGCAACGACTGCGTTCTGCCAGCTACCCCATTCGCCGTCCCGGCTCATCTTCAGCCGGCCATGCTCCAGGGGCGTATCGGTCTTGCCGTTGGCAACCTCCGAAAACCACAGCCAGGAGGCAAAGCCATGCGAGCCGATATCGACGAGGATCGCGAGCTCGGCTGCATCCTTCCGTTCCGCCGCTCTAAGCGCTGCGAACGCGCCGCCCATGGTCACAGCCCCAGCATCATCCGGACGATCGATTCCATGCCGCGCCCAAGAGCGCGGGTATTTTCGGCATCGAGATGGATGCCATCGAGCGGCGTCGTCTTGGCGACGGAATTGCCGTCGAAGAAGCCGCAGCCGAGTTCGTCGGCAAGATCGCGGTAGAGTGTCGCAAGCTTCGCCGACTCTTCGATGCCGCCGGGAAACGATGCGGCGAAGGGCACGTTGCCCGTCGCGCAGATCGCCGGGGGCGCCACGATCAGGATATCCGGACCGTCGAACTCGAAGGGCCAGGCGTGATTGCGGATCAGCCGCACCAGCCGGGCAATGCCCTGGCAGGCGGCAAAAGCCGAACCCGCCACGACAGGCTTCATGTCGTTGGTGCCGAGCAGGATGATGATGAGATCGAGCGGCGCATGCGTCTGCAAAATGGTCGGCAGAATGCGTGCGCCGTTGCGGTCGCAATCGGCAAGATGGTCGTCGAAGGCGGTGGTCCGGCCGTTCAGACCTTCGGCGATGACGCGGACATCGCTGCCGAGAGCGGCTTGCAGCGCGCTCGGCCAGCGATCTTCATAGGCGTGGCGGCCGATCGTCTCGGCGCTGTAGCCCCAGGTCAGCGAGTCGCCGTAGCAAAGAACGGTCTTCGTCATTTCCGCCTCCGCCCTTTGATCAGACCAGCATGCCCATCGGGTTTTCGATGTAGCCCTTGAACGCCTGCAGCACCTCGGCTCCGAGCGCGCCGTCGACGCAACGGTGGTCGGTCGAGAGCGTGACGCTCATGACGGTGGCAATCGCCATTTCGCCCTTCTTGACGATGACGCGCTGCTCGCCTGCGCCGACCGCGAGGATCGTTGCATGCGGCGGGTTGATGACGGCGGCAAACTGCTTGACGCCCATCATGCCCATGTTCGATACCGACGTAGTACCGCCCTGGTATTCCTCGGGCTTCAGCTTGCGGTCCTTGGCGCGCTTGCCGAGGTCCTTCATCTCGTTGGAGATGGCCGAGAGCGTCTTCAGCTCCGCCTTGCGGACGATCGGGGTGATCAGGCCACCCGGGATGGAGACAGCAACGCCGACATCGGCGTTCTTGTGCTTGACCATCGCATTCTCGGTCCAGGAAACGTTTGCATCCGGCACGTCGCGGAGAGCGAGCGCCATCGCCTTGATGACCATGTCGTTGACCGACAGCTTGTAGGCCGGAACGCCGTCCTTGGACTTCGGTGCGGCATCGTTGAGCTGGGCACGGAGCGCCAGAAGCGCGTCGAGCTCGCAATCGACGGTGACGTAGAAGTGCGGAACGGTCTG
>Ga0209025_1004861_pt1 | contig 11337 bp, 11 predicted proteins | sample AraplaMF_Col_mLB_FD_184256 | JGI IMG/M metagenome (GOLD analysis project Ga0209025, IMG submission 184256) | Arabidopsis root microbial communities from the University of North Carolina, USA - plate scrape MF_Col_mLB (SPAdes) (version 2) | ecosystem: Host-associated > Plants > Roots > Endosphere... | reverse complement strand
TCGTCGCGGGTGCAGCGCTGTTGCGTTCAGGCCAGTGCGGCCAGTGCCGCGTGCCGTGCATGCAGCGCCGCGGTGTCGAACAGCGGCACGGTGGCGTCGTCGTTGCCGACCAGCAGTCCGATTTCGGTGCAGCCCAGGATCACGCCCTGGGCGCCGCGCGCGACGAGGTCGGCGATGATCCGGCGGTACTGCTGGCGCGATTCGTCGCGGACCTGTCCCAGGCACAGTTCGTCGTAGATCACGCGGTGGACGATGCCGCGGTCGTCGGCGTCCGGCACCAGCACGTCCAGACCGTGGCCCGCCAAACGCTGGCGGTAGAAGTCCTGCTCCATGGTGAAGCGCGTGCCGAGCAGGCCGACGCGCTGCAGGCCGCGGGCGCGGATCTCGTTGGCGGTGGCGTCGGCGATGTGCAGCAACGGCAGGCCGCTGGCGGCTTCCACCGCGTCGGCGACCTTGTGCATGGTGTTGGTGCAGATCACCAGCAGCTCGGCGCCGCCGGCGCGCAGTGCGCGGGCGGCGTCGGCCAGCACCTGGCCGGCGGTGTCCCAGTCGCCGCTCATCTGCAGGCGCTCGATCTCGGCGAAATCGACGCTGTACAGCAGCAGCCGCGCCGAGTGCAGGCCGCCCAATTCCTGCTTCACGGTCTGGTTGATCAGGCGGTAATACGGCACCGTCGATTCCCAGCTCATGCCGCCGATCAGGCCCAGCGTCTTCATTGCGCGTGCGCCTCCGCCTTGCCGGCCGCCTGGCGGCCGAAGCGTTCGCCGAAGAAGTCGCCCGTGTTCCATGCCGGGCGTTGCGGCGCGTCGGCAATCAGGCTGCCGATGCGGGCGTTGAGCAGGGCCAGGCGCGCAGCATCGGCGTACTGGATCGGCTGGCTGACATCATCACCGGGCTGGTGGTAACGCTCCTTCAGGAACGCCTCCTGGATCTTCTGGGCGCCTTCACCTTTGTAGCCTCCATCGAGGTACACCGCCGGCACGCCGGCGCGGATGAAGGCGTACTGGTCGCTGCGAACGAACACCACCTCGTCCGGCGACGGATCCGGCGACAGGCCGACGCCGACTTCCTTCGCCGCCTGCTGCACCAGCGCCTGCAGGCTGGAGTGCTCGATGCCGATCGGCACGACGTCGTCGGTCGGCGCCAGCAGCATCGGCATGTCCATGTTGACGTTGGCCACCATCGACTCGCGCGGCACGGTCGGGTTGCGGGCGAACCACTCCGCGCCGAGCAGGCCCTTCTCCTCGGCGGTCACGGCGACGAACAGCAGCGAGCGCTGCGTGGGTGTCGGCGCGTGGGCGAGGCGATTGGCCGCCTCCAGCATCACCGCGATGCCGAGCGCGTTGTCGAGCGCGCCGTTGTAGATCGCGTCGCCGTTGACCGGCGCGCCAATGCCAACGTGGTCGAGGTGGGCGCTGAACACCACGTACTCGGACTTCTTCGCAGCATCGGTGCCATCGACACGGGCCACGACATTGCGCGAGTCGATCGGCGTGATCTCGGTGCGCGCCGACAACTTCACCGTTCCAGGCAGGTCGAACGCGCGCAGCTTGACGTCGCGCAGCTCCTGGAACAGGCCCTTGGCGCTGCGGCCATTGGCCGACAGCAGGGCATCGGCGCTGGCGGCGCTGATCATGGCGGCTACCTTCAGCTGCGGCCAGGTGTCGATGCCCTTGCCGTCGCTGCCGCGCAGGCGCATGCCCGGGCGGTTCCAGTTGCTGGCGGCGCGTGTCCACGGCCGCTTCTTCTCGTCCTCGTCGCTCTGCACCGCGATCACGCCGACGGCGCCGCGCCGCACCAGTTCCTCGGCCTTGGTGCGACTGGAGGAATAGAAGGCACGGCGGTCGTTGTCGAAGCGCGCCGGCGCACCGTTGAACACCACCGCGATCTTGCCCTTGACGTCGACGCCGGCGAAATCGTCGTGCTTGAGTTCCGGCGCGTACACGCCCTGCCCCACGAACACCGCCGGCGCTTCCACATGCGCATCGGCCTCGTTGTAGTTGACGTTGGGCAGGAACTGTTCGCGGAACGTTAGCGCCGTGCTGCGGCCGTCGCGGTTGATCACCAGCTCGTTGCCCTCGGCCTGGATCACGCCACGCAGCATCGGCACGCGCTGGAAGTAGCTGCCGTCGTCGCCGGCGGGTGCGAGCCCGGTCGCGCGCATGCGCTGGGCGACATACAGCGAGGCCAGGTCATAGCCGCGCGTACCGGCCTCGCGGCCTTCGAGCAGGTCGTCGGCGAGGAAGCGCACATCGGCTTCGATGCGTCGCGCGTCGGCGCCGGCCGAGGCGTCGTAGGTTTCCTTCGTCTGGGCGGCAGGCGCGGTGGGCACGCTCGTTTGACGCTGGCAGGCAACAAGCAACAGGGCGAGGCTGAGCAACGCGGCAGTGCGCATGTCCGGATCCGGTTCCCGAGGTCAGGGCGCGACGCTAGCACCGCGGGCCTGTCGGGCCAAATGCCGGCCGGGCTATGCTCGCCCGCACCGGAGGACCGCCCATGACCTCAGCCGTTGCCTTCCTGCCCGCCGACCACATCGCACGGCCACCCACGCGCGGCGAAGGCTGGGGCCTGGTCGCCCTGGTGGTTGGCGCCCTGCTCTGGTCGGCCATCGCGCCCAGGGACCGACTGACCTGGTTCATGGAAGTGGTGTGGGTGATCGTCGGCCTGCCGGTGGTGATGCTGGCCTGGGGGCGCTTTCCGCTGACGCGGCTTCTGTGCTGGCTGCTCGCCGCGCACGCGCTGGTGCTGATTTACGGCGGCGCCTACACGTACGCCGAAACGCCGCTGGGATTCTGGTTGCGCGACCTGTTCGGCTTCGAGCGCAATCCCTGGGATCGCGTCGGCCACCTGATGCAGGGCTTCGTCCCGGCCATCCTCGCCCGCGAACTGCTGCTGCGCTGCACGCCGCTGCGTCGTGGCGGCTGGCTGGTCTACCTGGTGCTGGCCGCGGCGCTGAGCTTCAGCGCGCTGTTCGAGTTGATCGAGTGGTGGGCGGCGCTGCTGTTCGGTGCCGACGCCGATGCATTCCTCGCCACCCAGGGCGATGTCTGGGACACGCAGTGGGACATGTTCCTGTGCCTGTGCGGGGCGATCGTGTCGCTACTGCTGTGGTCGCGCTTGCACGACCGGCAGCTGGGGCTGGCCACCGCGCGCTGACTCAGGGCTCCCTGCGCGGAGGGAAGCGCAGCACGGTGCCAGGCTGCTGGTCCGGGCGATTCCACAGCACCGGCACCTCGCGCGGGCTGGGCGGTTCGAGTTCGTCAACAGCGGGGACCATCGAGTCTTCCTCGTCCTCCCAGCTGTAGCGCTTGCGCGGGGGCAGCGGATCCACCCGGCGCAGCAGCCACGCCGCCAGCACGCCGGCCGCCGCGCCACCCAGATGGGCCTGCCAGGACACGCCCGGCTCGCGCGGCAGGATCGTCAGCAGCATGCCGCCGTAGAACATGAAGGCGAGCATGGCCGCGGCGATGCTGGCGCGGTCGCGACGCAGCAGGCCGAGCACGAACACCAGGAACATCAGGCCGTGGCTGAGGCCACTGGCGCCCAGGTGATGCGAACCCGGATCGCCGAGCAGCCAGGCGCCGAGTCCGGAGCCGATCCAGATCAGCGGCAGCGCGCGCAGCGTGGCGCGCGGGTACAGGCCGCCGGCGAGCGTGCCGAGCATCAGCAACGCGATCGAGTTGGCCGCCAGGTGCTCGAACGAGCCGTGCAGCAGCGGCGCCGCAAGCACGCCGAGCAGGCCTTGCAGCGACCACGGCTGCACGGTCCAGGCGGCGACGTCGAAGTGCCCTTGGGCGCTGAACACCGCTGCCAGCACCAGCACGAAGGCCAGGCTGAGGTTGAAGGCGCGCAGCCAGCGGCGCTTGTCGGCCTTGCGCTGGGCCGGGGTGTCGGGGACGGCTTCGGGCGTGGGCAGGTGCATGTTGAGCAGATTGATCCGGCTGGCGGCGAAAACAAGCCGGTGGCGGCGGGCTTCTTTGTCCCAACCCTCCGCACGGAGCTCTATTTCCCAAGCAGTGAACACCCCCACCCCGTAAAATGCCCGGATGAACGCCCCCTACCCCGCTGTACGCCTCAAGAACGCCTGGAAATCCACCCACCCCTGGATCTTCCAGCGCCTGGTCGAAAAGCCCGCGCAGAAGCCCAAGCCCGGCACGATCGTCGATGTCTACGGGGTCGAGGGCGACTGGATCGGCCGCGGCTTCTACAACGGCCACTCGCGCATCGCCGTGCGCATCCTGGAAAACAACCCCGACGTCGAGGTCGACGCCGGCTGGTTCGCGCGCAAGATCGCCGAGGCCGTCTCGCTGCGCCGCGACGTGCTCAAGCTCGACGCCGTCAGCGATGCCTGGCGCGTGTGCCACAGCGAAGGCGACGGCCTCTCGGGCCTGGTCGTGGACCGCTATGGCGACCTGCTGGTGGTGGAGTTCTTCAGCGCCGGCATGTTCCGCCACCGCGAATGGATCTACGACGCGCTCAGGGCGCAGTTCCCGGGCTGCCGCTTCTACAGCTTCGCCGACGAGCACGTGCAAAAGCAGGAAAGCTTCGACTTCCGCGGGAGCGAACCGGTGCAGCCGGAAGTGATCACCGAATACGGCATCAAGTTCCGCGCCGACCCGGCCGGTGCCCACAAGACCGGCTTCTTCGCCGACCAGCGCGAGAACCGCGAGTGGCTGTCGCAGCAGGTCGAAGGCAAGCGCGTGCTCGACCTGTGCTGCAACACCGGCGGTTTCGCGGTCTACGCGGCGGCGCGCGGTGCCAGCGACGTCATCGGCGTGGACATTGATGCCGACGTCATCGAGATCGCCAAAGCCAACGGCAAGCTCAACAACGTGCGCCCGCGCTTCGTCCAGGCCGACATCTTCCCGTGGCTTCGCGACGCCGGCATCCGCGGCGACCAGTACGACGTGGTCATCCTCGACCCGGCCAAGATGACCCGCGACCGCGAGCAGGTGATCCCGGCGCTCAAGAAGTACCTCGACATGAACAAGCTCGCCATGAGCGTGGTCAAGCCGGGCGGACTGTTCGCGACGTTCTCGTGCACCGGCCTGGTCAGCGAGGAGCAGTTCCTCGACATGCTGCGCCGCGCCGCGTACTACGCCGGCCGCACCGTGCAGGTGCTGAAGGTGGCAGGCGCCGGCGCCGACCATCCGTGGCTGGCGCAGGTGCAGGAGTCGCGCTACCTCAAGGCCGTGTTCTGCCGCGTGGTCGACTGAGCCCGTCGTTCCCGCGAAGGCGGGAACCCATGGACGCAGGCCGTCGCCGCAGGGCGACGGTTCTCAGGGATTGAGACCGGACCGGCTAGACTGACGCCATGCCTGATCCGTCCCTGCTGCTGCTCGTACTGCTCGTCGCGGTGATCACCGCGATCGTCCTCCTCGTCATCCTGCTGCTGCGCAAGCCCGAAGGTCAGTTCGACCGCCTCGAGCACGCGCTGCGCGAGGAACAGCGCGACGGCCGCAGTGAGCTCCGTCAGCAGCTCGACAGCCTGTCGATGCAGCAGGAGCAGCGCATCGAAGGCTTCGCCACGCGCCTCAACGATGCCGCGGCGCGCACCGACCAGCGCCTGGAAGACCTGCGCGAAGCGCTCACCGAAGACGCCCGCAAGGCCCGCAGCGAGACCGCGCTGGCGCTGAAGGACTTCGCCACCGCGCTCGACACCCGCGTCGGCGAGCTGACCCGCAACAACGAAACCCGCATGGGCGAGATGCGCGCCACGCTGGAAGCCAGGCTGCGCGAGCTGCAGGCCGACAACGCCGCCAAGCTGGAACAGATGCGCGCCACCGTCGACGAGAAGCTGCACGCGACGCTGGAAACCCGCCTCAGCGAAAGCTTCGGCCACGTCACCCAGATGCTCGCGCAGGTGCACCAGGGCCTGGGCGACATGAACAAGCTCGCCGCCGACGTTGGCGGCCTGCAGCGCGTGCTGACCAACGTGAAGTCGCGCGGTGTGTTTGGCGAAGTGCAGCTGGCCGGCCTGCTCGAGCAGGTGTTCGCACCGGACCAGTACGCCTCCAACGTCGCCACCATTCCCGACAGCACCGAGCGCGTGGAATTCGCCGTGCGCTTCCCGGGTTCCTCAGGCGATGCACCTGTGTGGCTGCCGATCGACGCCAAGTTCCCGCGCGAGGACTACGAGCGGCTGCTCGACGCGCAGGAGCGTGGCGAACCGGAACTGGCGCGCGCTGCCGGTGACGCACTGGAGCGACGCGTCCGCCACGAGGCCGCGCGCATCCGCGAGAAGTACATCGCGGTGCCGCACACCACCGAGTTCGGCATCCTGTTCCTGCCGACCGAAGGCCTGTACGCCGAGGTGCTGCGCCGACCGGGCCTGGTCGATGCCTTGCAGCGCGACGTCCGCATTGCCGTCGCTGGTCCGACCACGCTGCTGGCGCTGATGACCAGCTTCCAGATGGGCTTCCGCACGCTGGCGATCGAGAAGCGCTCGAGCGAGGTCTGGCAGACGCTGGGCGCGGTCAAGACCGAATTCGCGAAGTTCGGCACCGTCCTCGACGGCGTCAAGAAGAAGCTCGACGAAGCCAGCAACAAGATCGAGGAAACCGGCCGCCGCACCCGCGTGCTGACCCGCAAGCTGCGCGACGTCGAAGCATTGCCGGCCGAGGAAAGCCTGCGCCTGATCGGCCCGGACATCGAAGACCAGACCGACGATTGACCCGCGTCGTCCCGGCGAACGCCGGGACCCATCTTCGCTCGTCATTCCCGCGAAGGCGGGAACCCAGGGACGTTGCACTTGGATGTGCCGCGCAAGCGCAAATGGATCCCGGCGTTCGCCGGGATGACGGAGGTTGCTGCTGCCCTGCCCTAGCCGCCGTCCGCCGGCATGACCGGCAATGCATCCACCGGCACCTGCGGATTGCTGTCGTCCTGCAGGTAATCCGGCAGCGTGTCGGTGTCGTCGCCGTTCATGCGGTCGCCCTGGATCTGATAGTCGCGACGCTGCATCCACGCATCACGCACGAGCGTGTAATCGTCCTCCGCGCCTTCGCGGAAACTGTCGGTGGCCAGCAACTGCGAGCGCACGTCGACCAGCTGCAGGCCCTGCAGCGGAATGCGCACGCGGTCGGCCTCGACCTGGCGCAGCGGGCTCAGCGGCGCATCGCCGAACAGGCCCAGGGTGTCGCGCACGGTGCGCGGTCCGAACAACGGCAATTCGAAGTAACGCGAACTCTTCCAGCCCCACACGCCCAACGTCTGGCCGAAGTCCTCGCCCCGGTTGGGCAGCTTCGCGTCGGAGGCCGGGTCGAAGATGCCGCCGATGCCCAGCGTGGTGTTGAGGAGGAAGCGTCCCAGCGACTGCCCTGCCTGCTTGGGCTTGCCCTGCAGCAGCGCATTGACCGCGGACACCGGCTGGCCGAGGTTGTTGAAGAAGTTGCTTACGCCAAGACGAAAGGGACGCGGCACCACCTTGACGTAACCGCGCGCCAGCGGCCGCGCGACACCACGGTCCACCGCGTTGTTGAAGCGGTGCATCTTGCGGTTGTACTTCTCCCACGGGTCGTAGACCGTCGGCATCGTTGCCGGCGTGGGCAGGTTCGGGTCGGCGTAGCCTTCGTCCGGCGTGCCATACAGCGCGTCGTAGTCGCGCTCGGCATCGGTGCGCTCGTCGCTCGGCGGCACCGGCGTCGGCTCGGTCTGCGGATGCGGTTCCGGCGTCGGCTGTTCGACCGGCGTGGTCGGTGCTGGCTCAGTCGGGATGGGCTCGCTCGGGACGGGCTCAGTCGGAACCGGTGTCGCCGGTTCCGGAGTCACTGGCGTCGTCGCCGGCGGCGTGCCCTGCTCCGGCGTGGTCACCGGCTGGCCATCAATGCTCGCCTTGACGCACGCACGCGCCTTGGCCGCGTCGTCGCCGGCTTCCTTCATGCAGCGCTCGAACTCTTCGCGCTGCTGGCCCGACAACGGGCGCGTGAGGATCTGTGCGTGGCCAAACAACGGCACGCAGGCGAGCACTAGAGCGATAAGGGGTGCGTGGGGGCGCATGGGTCGCAGTGTAGAGGCTCAAGGGGAGGCACGCCCCGGCACCGGCGTGACCGTGGCCGGAACGCAGTGTTCGTACGGATCAGCCAGCGAAGGCCAGTGCTTTGTCGAGGCGGTAGGCGGCGCGCAGTTCGGCCAGTCCCGGCGGATCGCCATTGACCTGGGCTATCGAACCACGGGCACACAGCTCCGAGAGCAGGGCCAGCCCGGCGCTGTCGACCCGGCTGACAGCGGCCAGGTCGATGCGGCGCAGTCCCGGCCCCAGCGTGCGCAACTGCGCCCACAGCGATGCAACCCCGGCGCGCTCGAGCGCGCCGCTGAAGGCGAGGGTGTCACCGTCCTGGCGGACCGTCGCGGTGGTCATGCTCAGTTGCTGCTGGCGGCCGCCTGCAGCCTGCCCGCCTTGATGTCGGCGGCCACCTGCGGGATCGACTTCTGCTTGAGCGGGGCGTCGAACTGATTGCGGAACGTCTGCACGAAGCTGACGCCCTCGACCATCACGTCGAACACCTTCCACTGAGTGCCGACCTTGCGCATCAGGTAATCGACCGGCACGGCCTCGTTGCCCTGGCGCAGGTACTCGCTGGAGACCTTGACGATGGCGCCGCCGCGGATCGGCGTTTCCGACTTCACCCGTACCTTGAGCTTGGTGTTGAGGTCGAGCAGGGACGAACCGTAGCGCTGCATCAGGCTGTCGGCGAGGGCATCGGCGAAGACCTTCACGTCGGCGTCGGAAGCGCCGCGGCCGTGCACGCCGAGCACCAGGCGGGCGGAGTAGTCGCGGTCGAAGATATTGTCGAATTCGCTGGCGATGAACTGGCGCAGCGCGCCGCGATCCTTGCTGAATTCAGCGCGGCGGCTTTCCAGCGTGGCCAGGATACGGGTGCTGTTGCTCAGCACCAGCGCGCTCGGCGAACCGGCCGGGGCGGCGGTTGCGGCAGCGGGAGCGGCGGCAGGCGCGGCCTGCGCCAGCACGGCGGCAGGCGCGGCGACGGCGAGGGCGCCGGCAATCATCAGGGAGAGAATGCGGTTGTTCATTTGGATTTGGTCTCGTCCGTGGGGGCGGCATCGCCCTTCAGGTAGTCGGGAACGTCGGCAGAGGGGTCTGCGGCTTGGCCGGCATTGTCGGCGGGCTTGGCGCCACCGCCGCTGAACATGTATTTGCCGACCAGCTGGATCAGGTCGACCGCGGACTGGGTCAGGTAGATCTCGTCGCCCGGCTTGAGCGAGTCCGGATCTCCGCCGGGGGCGAGATTGATGTAGCTCTCGCCCAACAGGCCGCTGGTGAGGATGCTGGCGGCGGTGTCGGCCGGCAGCTTGTCGTAGCGCTTGTTCACCGCCAGGGTCACAACGGTGTCGAACTTGACGGGATCGACGTCGATCTTGTCGACATGACCCACAGCCACGCCGCCGATCTTGATTGGGGCGTTGGGCCGAAGTGCACCGATCGTCGAGAAACGTGCGGTCAACGGGTAGGTATCGCTGCCAAGGCCCCAGCGGCCATTGGTCGAGGCCAGGGCCAGCACCAGCAGCGAGCCCAGGGCCAGCAACAGGAAGGCGCCGACGGCAAATTCGATTCGGGGGGCGCGGATGCTCATCGATGGGTACTCATAAGGTGCGTCGCCTTATCGGAAGAGGAAGGCGGACATGACGAAATTGAACATCAGCACCAGCAGCGAGGCGTTCACCACCGCACGGGTGGTGGCGACCGAGGTGCCTTCGATGGTCGGCTCGGCGTGGAAGCCGACGTAGGACGCGACCAGCGCCGCGGTGCCGCCGAACACGGCCGACTTCACCAGCGCCATCAGGAAGTCGTCGACAAAATCGACGCTGTCCTTCAAAACCTGCCAGAACGTGCCGGCATCGAGCCCGATCACGTGCACCGACTCGAAGTAGCTGGCGGTGATGGCGAAGCTGCAGAAAAAGCCCGTCAGCAGCGGCACGCAAATCACGGCGGCCCAGAAGCGCGGGGCCACGGCCTTGCCGACCGGGTCGATCGCCATCAGGCCCAGGGCGGTGATCTGATCCGTGGCGCGCATCAGTCCCAGCTCGGCGGCAATCGAGCTGCCGGCGCGGCCGATGAAGAGCAGGGCGGTCAGAACCGGGCCAAGCTCGCGGTACATGCCCAGACCGAGCAGGGCGCTGACCTGGGCGGTCGCGCCGTAGGTCTCAAGCGCGCGATAACCCAGCAACGTCACCGAAAGACCGACGAACGCGCCGCCTACGGCAATGATCGGCAGCGAACGTGCGCCGATCTTGTAGATCTCGCGGACCAGCTCCTTGAAGAAGTCCGGGGTTGGCTTTGAAGCCCGGAACACCGACAACGAGAACAGGCCGGCGCGGCCAAGCGAACGGGTCGCGGCTACGAAAGGCATCAGGACATCTCCATCGACTGCGGGCGCATCATGCCGCCTCCGTCGCGCGCGGCGCGGCGTCGAACGCGATCGGGCCGTCCGGCTCGCCCTTCAGGAATTGCCGCACGAGCGGGTCGTCACTGGCTTCCAGCTGGGCCGGGGTGCCGGAGAAGACGATGCCGCCGTTGGCGATGACGATGGCATGGTCGGCCACCGGCAGGGTCTCATGGACGTGGTGGGTGACCACGATGCTGGTCAGGCCCAGGGTGTCGTTGAGGCGGCGGACCAGGGCCATGACCACGCCGCTGGCGATCGGATCCAGTCCGGTCAGCGGTTCGTCGTAGATCATCAGCGGCGGGTCCAGCGCCAGCGCACGCGCCAGGGCGACGCGGCGGGCCATGCCGCCGGACAGTTCGCGCGGGTAGGCGTCGGCGGCGGCACGCAGGCCGACCGCATGCAGCTTCATCAGCACCAGCTGGCGGATCACCGGCTCGGGCAGGTTGGTATGGGCGCGGATCGGCAGCGCGACGTTCTCGGCCGCGGTGAGGTCGGTGAGCAGGCCATTGCCCTGCAGCAGCACGCCGATGCCCTTGCGCAGTTCTAGCAGTGCGCGACGACCTTGCGGCACCGGCTTGCCCAATACCTCGACCGAACCCGCCGCCGGCGCAAGCTCGCCGGTCAGTGCCGCCAGCAACGTCGACTTGCCACTGCCGGACGGACCGAGCACGGCGACGATGCTGCCGCGTGGAACGTCGAGGTTGATGTCGTGCAGCACCGTGCGTCCGCCGCGATCGAGGCGGAGCTGGTGGAGGCGGACGATGGGGCCTTCGTTGCTCATGCGCGGGGGTGCATTCCGGAACTGCCGTGCAGCAAGGCCGGCAGTGTCGCCGGGGATGGCTGAACGGGAAGCGGGGCGGGCATTGTGGCAGGTTCGGGCGGGATGCTCGACGGGGTGGCCGGCCAGGCGTCGCAAATACACAAAGTCGCC
>Ga0209025_1004859_pt1 | contig 11338 bp, 11 predicted proteins | sample AraplaMF_Col_mLB_FD_184256 | JGI IMG/M metagenome (GOLD analysis project Ga0209025, IMG submission 184256) | Arabidopsis root microbial communities from the University of North Carolina, USA - plate scrape MF_Col_mLB (SPAdes) (version 2) | ecosystem: Host-associated > Plants > Roots > Endosphere... | reverse complement strand
AGAATAAATGATACGTTTGAATATCATCTTGATTTACTGTTTTTTTAACTAATCTCATTCCTAATACATACGTAAAAATTTCATAGTTTTTTTCTGCGCTACTTGTAATGGCTGTTACATGATGGATTCCTTTTAAACCGTTCATATTTTTCCTCCTACTGAACATTACGTTCGATTCATTTATATTTTGTTTCATTTTCATAATTGAAATACGAGTTGCAAAAAATATCTCGAATTCAAGATATCTTGAATTCGAGATAAATATATCATGAATCACTTTTTTCTGTCAAACGGTAATTTTAAACCATAGACACTGTAAAAACAGATGGTGTTACCACTACCCCATCCTGCTTGTTCCACAGACGTTGGTGAAACATTGCATTACCTCAGTTTATTGCCGGCATATTTAGAGACTAAAACAAAAAAGTACTACCGGTATCTATTGGTAGTACTCCTCTAATGATTAGTTCTGTTTGAACTAATGTGAATATTCATGAACTAGTTCAAACATCTCAACACGATCCCTACCGCCATTTTTAGCAACATAAAGTGCCTGGTCTGCCTCTCTAATCAAAGATTGCATCGTTTTATTTTCGTCTCCAATCAAAAATTGGGTAGACGTAACCCCAAAACTAGAGGTTACCTGTATTTCTTTGTCATTTATGCTTGTCTTCCATTCAGCTATTTTCTCTCGAATATGATCAGCCATTTGATATGCCTCAAGAATATTTGTATTTGGCATGCAAATAACAAACTCCTCTCCGCCGTATCGTCCTATAAAATCTGAACTCCTTAAGTGATCTTTTGCCAATTTTGAAACGGATGATAATATGATATCTCCCGCCTCATGACCAAAAGTATCATTTACTTTTTTAAAATGATCTATATCAAACATTACGACAGCAATACTCTCTCCAATAGCTTTTTGTTCATTGAAAACTTCTACATACTTATTCATAAAGAATGTTTTATTAAAAATTTGAGTTAATCCATCTATACTTGCAAGACGTTTTAATTTTTTTAGTAAATAGATTCTTTCCGTTATATTTGTAAATGTAAGAATCTGTCCTACATTCATGCCGTTTTTATTCAGAACTGGTGCAAAACGAATATTATAATGTATGTTTTGCTTATTTATTACCAATTCACAATCACAAGATTGTCCTTTCTGAATTAGCCCAAATAAATCATGGTGGTCACATAAAATCTCTTTAATTGGTTTACCGATCATGTGTTTATTTAGATTAGGTAAAACATCCTTCATTGCATGATTATAGTCCACTACCCTATTATTTTGACTTAAAACGATTACACCATCTTTCATACTTTCAAATACCTTATCTCTCGCTATTGGTGCTACATTAAACATTTGAAAAGTAAGCAGCGCTGAACCGTGAAATAAAAAGGAAATACTCATTGAAACAGGACCTAAATCTATTCCATAAGGACTTAATCCATTTAAATAGAAATGATTTGCAGCGATTGGCATGATTAAACCAGCGATCATCATTAATATTTGTATTTTAAACCGAAAAACAGCAGATTTTTTTAAGCTAACAAATAACATAATCATACTGATCATTAGACATAAAAATAGAAAAATTGAATGGACATAAAAAAATGGACCATACACTAGTTTTACGATTGGAAAAGGAATGTCGCTATTTAAACTAACCGATTTGTAATATAAATGATGAAGATCATTTGTATCATGCATAAAGATTGTAACAATCGGGGGTACAAATAGCATATAGTAGATCCAATTCTTTAACCTGATTCCGATGTACTCAAAACACATCAACAAAATAAAAACAGGAATAAACGGCATTGCTAAATACTCAATCTTTAACCAAAATTTTATTTGTTCTAAAGACTTACTACATAATTCAAATACATACGAGTATGTAAAAATAGTAGATAAAATGGTTACAGCAATATAATGCTTCGCACCAGGCGCATTTTTTAGATTAAGATGAGCATATAAAGATAAAAATAGACTTAATGAACCTGCAAATATAATAACTAATACATAAAATAATAATTCTTGAGGCATCTTTATTTACTCCATCTATTTTAATTGAACTAAGTGTTTTATTCATAAAAACTAGTAAAACTACACAAAGTTTCTGATTATAAAGCTGATTATTAGATGTTAAAACATTCTTATAGTTAAGTCTATATTCCTTTAATTATTTTACCTATAATATATCATTGAGATATCAGAATTTTTACTATCATAATTTTAGCACATTTTATCAAATAAGTTCTATTTTATACACGACTCAAAAAGAGCTCTTCCATTAAAATTGGATAGCTCTTTTTTCGTGCATTTAAGTTGTGGAGGACTCCGATGTTGGTTTTAAATAAATTTTTTATACTTAGTAGATTATTTTTCCTTTTTGCACAAGATATGTTATAGGGATATACTAAAAAACTGACATTCCATTTCCCTTCAATTTGAAATAGTCCTTGATATATCAGTGTTTTTTCTAAAAATTCATTTTACAGAATGCTCTAACTTATTTTATAATCATTAGTATTGCTATTTTTGCAAAAACTTTACAACAAGGAGATGAAATTCATGACAGAATTTATTTCAGTACTAAATGACTATTTATGGGCCAAATTAATTGTCATTTTCTTAGTTGCAATTGGCTTATTTTTAACAGTATATTTAGGCTTCTTACAAATTAGATTTTTCCCAGAGATGGTTCGCCTATTAGGGGATGGTCGTAAGAATAAAGACAAAGACAAAAAAACTGTTTCATCGTTACAGGCATTCATGATTGGAATGGCTGCTCGTATTGGTACTGGTAATATTGCCGGTGTTGCTACAGCAGTAGCATTAGGTGGTCCTGGTGCAGTATTTTGGATGTGGCTAATCGCTCTAATCGGTTCTGCTTCTGCTTTCGTAGAAAGTACGCTAGCTCAGGTTTACAAAGTTAAAGATGGTGATTCTTGGCGTGGTGGACCTGCATATTACATGGAAAAAGCTTTAGGAAATCGAAAGCTTGGTATTATCTTTAGTATTTTAATTACTTTATCTTTTGGACTTATTTTTAATGCTGTACAGGCTAATACGATTGCCGCTTCAATTGATAATGAATTTGGCATCAGTACAAGAACTACTGCAATTGTACTTGCTATTATTACTGCTCTTATTATTTTTGGTGGAGTTCATTCAGTAGCAAAATTCTCTACAGTATTAGTACCAATTAAAGCTGGTGTTTACATAATTTTAGCATTATGGGTTATGATTGCTAATTTTGACATCTTACCTGACGTTTTCGGTGCGATTTTCTCTGAAGGTATATTTACTTTCAAACAAATGTTTGGTGGTGTAATGGGTGCTGCAGTACTTCATGGAATTCGTCGTGGATTATTCTCGAACGAAGCAGGTATGGGTTCTGCGCCAAACGCTGCAGCTACCGCTGATGTTACTCACCCTGTTAAGCAAGGCTTTATACAAGCTTTAGGCGTAATTGTAGATACATTTATCATTTGTTCATCTACTGCTATGATCGTATTAGTTTCAGGTGTCTACAAAACGTCTGAGTTAACAGGTATTCCTTTAACACAAGAATCATTACGTGTAAGTCTTGGTGACTTTGCAGCAACATTTGTATCTATTTCAGTATTCTTATTTGCTTTAAGTACAATTATGGGTAACTATTACTATGGTGAATCAAATATCAGCTTCATGAAAAATAGTAAAAAAACAATTTACCTATATCGCTTTGCTGTTATTGGAATGGTATTATTCGGAGCATTATATAGTGCAGAATTAATTTGGTCTTTAGCTGATATCTTTATGGGACTAATGGTTTTAGTGAATTTATACGCAATTACGCGTCTATCTAAAGTCGCTAAAGCTCTATTACTGGACTATATCGCTCAAAAGAAAAAAGGTGTAGATCCAGTTTTCCATGCAGATTCTATTTCTAATCTACCAGGGTCGTGAACATTTAGAAGCTTGGGTTGATGAAAAAGAAGCTAATAAACAAATCGGATAAATTTGAAAAACCATCATTTTAAATGAATGATGGTTTTTTTATTTCTTTTTTAATATCCTTTATACATCACTGCACGTTCCCATGAAAATACTAGCAGGAAATTGATATTCAAAAATAACAATTCATCAAAAGAAAAAGTACAGACTGAATGAATTCTCCAACCCGTACTTAAGCAATCTATTTCATTCGTTTTTTATAAACTCTCATCGAAATGACGTAAAAGAATATTCCTATTCCTACCAACCATAATACTGCTGTTAATAGGTCGCCATAGTTCGGCTGCCCAGCTAATAGTGAACGTACACTCTCTGCAAGTGGTGTCATCGGCTGGTTTTCGGCAAAAGCTCGAAGTTTACTACCCATGTTATTTGTCGGAACAAAAGCTGAACTAACAAACATCAGCCCCATTAACAGATATGAAAACACGCTTGCACCTTCATAAGACTTAGCCATTAGTCCAAATGCTACCGCCATCCATGTAAAAGCAAAAATGGTGATCAGTATCATACCTACTGCTAATAACCATTCCACAATATTAGCGTGAGGACGGAATCCCATCAGAAAAGAAATGAGAATCACAGCAGCGACTGATAATAAGTTTAATAGCAAAGTTGAAATGACATGCCCACCTAAAATAGAAGATTTGGCGATTGGCATAGAATGGAACCGGTCAAAAATCCCTCTCGTCATATCCATATTCACACGGACTGCTGTATAGGAAATCCCCATTCCAATACACATTAGTAGTACACCTGGCACGATAAAATTAACATAATCTCCTTTATCCATTGTCATGGCACTACCGAAAATGTAGACGAATGCTAGCATCAACATTATAGGCGTAAGGATCGTAGTAATAATTGTATCTACACTGCGAAGGGAATGCTTCATCACCCTTGTGCTCATGGTCATTGTATCACTGAATAAATGTTCTCTACTCATTGTTATACCGCTCCTTTCTTAGCAGTGACAGCGAGGAAGATTTCCTCAAGTGTCGGTTGTTTTTCCACATACTCTACTTTTTTAGGAGGAAGAATTGCTTTTAGTTCTTCCATTGTACCTTGCACGATAATTTTACCTTCATGCAAAATGGCAATGCGGTCAGCTAATTGTTCGGCTTCTTCTAAATATTGAGTAGTTAAAAAAACAGTAATACCCGCTTTCGCCATATCACGAATCACATCCCATAAAGCAAGGCGTGCTTCAGGGTCAAGTCCAACTGATGGCTCATCAAGAAAAACAAGTTCAGGTGTGCCAAGCACTGTCATAGCTAAATCCAAACGTCTTTTCATCCCACCTGAATAAGTGGCAAGAGCTCGATCACCGGCTTCCAAAAGATCAAAGCGACGTAGACTTTCTTCTACCGCTTCTTTTCGATTTGGTAAATGGCGAAGTTTTGCAACTAATTCAAGATTTTCACGTCCACTTAAAATATCATCTACCGCGACATTTTGCCCAGTCAGACTGATTTTTTCACGCACTTGCTCTGGATTGGTTTGAAGATTTGCACCACAAACTTCAATCTCACCTTTGTTTGTTTTGAGTAAAGTAGTTAAAATTTTAATGATAGTCGTTTTACCTGCACCGTTTGACCCTAGAAGAGCAAAAACACTACCTTTTTTTACTTCAAAATCTACTCCTTTTAGTACATCATTATCCTTGAAGGATTTTTCCAGCCCTTTCACTGAAATTGCTGTATTACTCATAATTGTTTCCCTCCCTAATATTAAACTGAAGGCGCGTGCTCTAAGCGCGGGATCGCCAACAACTTGTTTTCTCTACATAGATTCTTCTACGTTTATTTGTTCTTACCAACACGATCTAAAATGCTTTTATTTAAATTATTGCGTAACTTATCATCCCATCTTTTCGCTTGTTCAATCAGTCCATTAGCGAAGGCTGTCACGTCTTCACCTGTTATTTCTAAAACGTCTTTTCCCTCTGCCGCACCCTCTTCAAACAAGTCGATTAAATCGTACTGGATTCTCAGCATATCCATGCCGCTTCCAGCAGAGAAACGCCACATATAATCGCAAATTTTTTTATATGCTTCTGGGTAGTCGCCTGGTAAAGCTTCTACACGCGCCATCATTTCTTTATATTCTTTTTTGTCGTTTAATATCTTTTTAATGAAATTTACCATCGTATTTAGCCCCCTACTTATTTTTTATTCGTCCATATTTTTACTTGCTGTTCAACTCTAGTCTCAATCTCTTTATTCAACTCTACTTGCTCTCCTAATGTAATACCAGATTCTCCATCTAGTTTTGAAAGAGCCATCAATTCGTCGGCAAATGCTGCCACATCTTCCCCAGTAACATCTAATACATGCTTTCCTTCTGCCGCACTAGCTTCAAACAATTCATACAAATTGATAATTTCTTCACCAAATCCGTAACCAAAATTCCACATATACTTTTGTATCTTTTTAAACACAAATTCGTAATCCTTCGGTAGCGCATTTACTTTTTTCATAAATGCTTTGTATTCCTTCTTGCTTTCTAAATCTCCAATGATTAACTCTATAAATTTCTTCAAATTATTTCTCTCCCTTTAAAATATTGATTTTTGACGAAAGAAAATCCCATTTCCCCCAAAATTGTTTTAATTCCTCATGTCCATCCTCGTTTAATGAATAAAACTTACGTGGCGGTCCCATTTCAGATGGTTTTTTCTCAATATTCACCAGCTTTTTCTTTTCCAGTCGTACCAAAATTGTGTAGACGGTACCTTCAACAACCTCTGAAAATCCTAGATCATTAAGGCGGCGAGTAATTTCATAGCCGTAAGTATCTCCCCTACTGATAATTTCAAGTACACAACCTTCCAAAGAACCTTTAAGCATTTCTGTTAAATTTTCCATGGTATACACCTCCTTAAATATATTAACTAATTTTCTTTTTAGTATAGCTATTTAGTAACACAGATATTCAGTATCACTCAGTAGCAATTAATAAAAAACTCTAAATAACTTACAGAGCAAGGATTTCATAAATAAACTTTTTATAAAACCCTATTCAGCTATTTAGCATTACTGATATTCTGTGTTACTTAGTAATAGTATATTGTATTACCGAGTAGCTAAAATGTGAACCTATTTTTTAAAAAAATTTTAAACATTCTCAACTATTTAGTATTACAGATATTCTGTGTTACTTAGTACCTGTATATCGTAACACTAAGTAGTGAAGTTTGTAAAGTAGTTAAATAAAAAAGTTTTGTTTTTACCCAAATATATGATACCGGTACAGTCCTCTACATCCGAAAAATATGCTGTCATAACTGCAAAACTAAGAATAGATCAACAAGTGATAAGTACTTCAAAAGAAATTGGGCTATAGTAAATGATGATTTTACCATAGCCCAAATATCTACTATATTTTATTTCATAAAGAATCTTAAAGTAATTTTCAACAATTTAAACAGAGTTTTTTACATAAAAAAACCACCAACAGTATGTATTGGTGGAGACGGTGGGAGTCGAACCATCCGCCTCTATGTGTTTTTATATCAAGGTTTGCGGGGGCACTTGATTTTTTCGAATACGTTTTTGACTACGTTTAAATCTGTTTGTATAGAGAAAAGTTAGCTTGGTTATACCATATAAAACTCTCTTCGATTAATAAAGAATAAACCATGTTTTCTAAAGACATTAATAAAAAGCCCGATATCAACTTTCCGATTTCTGGATACTCATGTAACGAACCTTGTGTTAAATGTATTTCAGTTTCTTTATTATGAGCAATCGAATTCCTCAAAGCATATATGCATGAACTTAAAAAACTTTCACTTATTTGTGGTTCTGTTCTACATCCAATTTCTTTTAATTCCCCCTTTAATTTTGTAATATCTAGATTAGTTTTGAAGTCATCCCATTCATGTGATAAGATGTCATTCATTGAATTCCCATTACAATCTAAATTTAAAATACTTTTAATTAAAAGTTTTAATTCTTTTTCTTCACCACTCTCAATTTGAGAATATAGTGTTTTTAATCTTCTTATAGAAAACATTTTCTCACCATATTCATCAATTAAGCCCGCTATTTTACTTCTATATTTAAAGTTCTCTAGTACTTGATAAATTTTCAAGAATTTATCCAATATCTGTATTTGTTGGTTATACTCACTTAAAACATTAATTATATCATCAAATTGTTGATAAGAATTTTGTGGACTCCATCCAGTTCTTTCTCCTATATTGGGAAGTTCTTCATATGTAAAAGAATTGTGAAGCACATCTCCCATTGAAACTTTCTTTAATCTTATATAAGCTACTAATTGATTTTTATCAACTAAAAAGTCAGATCCTATTAAAGCAATATTATCTCCTTCAGGCATTTCTTGATCTAATTTAAAACTAAAAATCAAACTTAATAAAATGTTTATATCCTCAATCGAATTTATAAAATCATTTAACTTCTCTTCCAAATTTAATGGTGGTAATACTAATAGGCTTTTTTTATAATTTGTTGGATCAAAATTATTTAGCCCTTTTACATCAATTTCTTCAATTTCAGCATAACTAAAATCTTCAAAAGAAGTGATACTTAATAAACTCCAATCTACTTCCTGAGTTAAAAGTGATCTATAAAATTTAAAAAATAATTTTTCCTGGCCCTTTAAATTTGATAAGAAATCAGTAAAAATTGTTTTTACTTCAACAATTAGGCTTTCTATTAAATCCAAAACTTCTATAGTAATAATTTCTTCCTCTGTTCCTGCACTTGATACTTTATTAGATAATTCAAATGCTTCTCTACATAAATCAGATACTTTAGTTTGAATTTCATGTTCATCAAATTCAGATTTTCTTGAATACAATTCATCAACATTTACTATTAGTTGTAATAGTGGAGCATAAATTCTTTGATAATTATTTTGGGTAATAGTATCTATCATATTATAACCCCCTACCAAAATAAAAATCCCAGTTTACTGCTCTTACAAATCCACTATCTATTAGTTCGAAAATACCTTTATACACAGCATTTTTTGTATAACTTCCGATATTAACATTGCTTATATTCATAGAGTTTCTCTTGGTATTAAAATTTTCAATATTTAATAAATCTATGTCGCTATTTTCGAAAGAAGTAATTATTCTATTAAAAAAGCTGCTATAATCTTGCTCATTATTCATTTCAAATAAAGTACCAAGTACTGCAAAAACACCTGTCATTACCGTGTCTTTAGCTATCCATTTAACCCCTAATTCACCATAATTATTAAATAAATAATCATCGAATTGTACTAAAAATTTCGTTAGATTTTTGATAAACTCATAATTAATTACTATATTCAACCGAATGAATGTACCTTCGTCATATTGTATCTTTTTGACTAAATTAATATTTGAAGTAGTGGGTTTTCCCTCAATAAATGATAATGTTGATGAAATAAAATGCGGAAAATAATACTCACCTTTTTTTCTTTTTTTACTATACGTTGCGGAACTCATAGTACGTTCTCTAACTACTTCAAATTCATAACCTTCATCTAAAATAACTTCTTTTAATAATTTTAATTGATTTAGAAACAGCAGCTCAATTTGATGCTGAGTAGTCATCTGTTTATGTCCTGCATTTAACACTAAGATTTTCTGAATCTCATCATCTGGGTCTAGGTTTGTCCAGATCTCAAACCATTGAACATTTTCAAATTGAGCTTTCATAGAGTCAATATCAAAATTGAACTTCTCTCTGTATTGCTTTAATAAATATTCAAAAGTTTTGCTATCACTTCCTATTTCATTTAGAGATTCACTATACATTTTTGTAATTTGATAAGCGTCTAAATTTGATAACTCTCTTTCACTTAATACCCTGCCTAAAAATTCTATAGTGTCCCATAAAACTTTCAATCTATGAGTTCTTTGAAGTCCGTCTAATACTTTAAAATCTAATATGTTTTGTATATTCACCTCATTGTTTCCTGAAGACTCAAACTCATTAGTAGACAAAGTAATTGGTGGCATATGATGCCCGAGTAAAACCGTATTAGGTAAATTATCTAAATAGATATTGGAAACTATTCCTCTTTGAATATCAAATTCTTTATAATCTTCTGGTAGAGATAGGATATATTCTTTCAATGTCGACTCACAAAGATAACATTTCTTGTTATCTTCTTCTTTAGAACTAAATATTTTAAGCCTCATGTATTTACCACCTTTTCAATAAATTATGATCTAAATTTTAAATAGAGTTATTAATCCTTAAATTATCATGCTTTATAAATAACACCATTTTCCTACATTTTACAATATTACCAACAAATGGTTTGTCGAAAAATGTCAATTTGCGTAATTTCTAAAACTAAGTAATAACCCTAATTAACAAAAAGTCATACCTTTTTTAAATCATCTGAAATAGTGGAATAAAACACTCCTTTTTGGAAAATATTTAAAACATCTCAAAAAGGAGTGTATAAAAATGGATATTAAAAAAAGTTTAAAACAGAGGTTTCCTGAATTATCTAAGGAATGGAATTATAAAAAGAATCACCCGTTAAAACCTTGCGATGTTTCCTATGGATCACATAAGAAAGTATGTTAGATATGTCAAAAATGCAAACATGAATGGGTATCTGCTACAAGAACAATCTCAAAATGTGGATGTCCCCCATGAGGTATTAATAAAATAAGAGATAATCTTGAAACCTATTACAAAATAGCTAAGAAAAGGGGTGGGGATTGCTTTTCACTACAATATGTAAGTAGTAATAGTAAATTGGAGTGGGAATGTGCACTTGGTCATAAATGGTCTGCTAGAGCAGGGGGTGTCCAAAATGTGCAGGGCGCTTAAAGCGGACCTTACAGAAATGAAAGAGTTTCCTGAAACAAAGGGAGGGAAATGCCTATCAACAAATTACATTAATATGAATAGTCCACTTTTATGGCAATGTACTGATGGACATGTATGGTCTGTCAAACCTGTTAGTGCTAGTTTGAAGAAAGTGCAGGATCGTTTAGGGCATAGCGATGTACAAACAACGATGAACATATACACACACGTTACGAAGAAGGCAAAAGAAGAAGCAATTATGAAGTTCTCCAACTACATTGAACTGTAGCTCAGCGACTAAACTTTGACTATGCTTTTGACTACGTTTAATTGATTCTCATTGAAACTAGATGATATAAGGGAAAAGAAAAAAACCTGATTATCAAGGGTCTTGACGTCCATTGAAACTCAATGAAATTAAAAAAACCACCAACAGTATGTATTGGTGGAGACGGTGGGAGTCGAACCCACGTCCAGAAATATCGGCACTTAAGCTTCTACGAGTGTAGTCAATATATTCGTATTTCGCATACTATTCAGC
>Ga0209025_1004857_pt1 | contig 11340 bp, 16 predicted proteins | sample AraplaMF_Col_mLB_FD_184256 | JGI IMG/M metagenome (GOLD analysis project Ga0209025, IMG submission 184256) | Arabidopsis root microbial communities from the University of North Carolina, USA - plate scrape MF_Col_mLB (SPAdes) (version 2) | ecosystem: Host-associated > Plants > Roots > Endosphere... | reverse complement strand
TATCAAGCAAGGCGCCATCTCCTTCAAGGACGTGCATTTTTCCTATGACCCTGCCCGTCCGATTCTGAAGGGCATTTCCTTCGAAGTGCCTGCCGGCAAGACCGTCGCAGTGGTTGGCCCTTCAGGTGCCGGTAAATCGACCTTGTCGCGTCTCCTCTACCGCTTCTACGACATTCAGAGCGGCTCGGTCTCGGTCGACGGCCAGGATATCCGGACAGTGACTCAGAAGAGCTTGCGGTCGGCCATCGGCATGGTTCCGCAAGACACCGTCCTTTTCAACGATACGGTTGCCTACAACATCCGTTACGGGCGTCCATCGGCCACCGATGCAGAGGTCAAAACTGCGGCCGAGATCGCCCAGATCGCGCATTTCATCGATCTGCTGCCCGAGGGCTTTGATACCAAGGTTGGCGAGCGTGGCCTGAAGCTCTCCGGTGGCGAGAAGCAGCGCGTTGCGATCGCCCGGACGGTCCTGAAGGCGCCGCCGATTCTGATCCTCGACGAAGCAACCTCGGCCCTCGACACCACCACCGAGCGCGACATCCAGACCGCACTCGATGTCGTATCCAAGAATCGCACGACGCTTGTTATTGCCCACCGCCTGTCCACCGTCATTGGCGCAGACGAGATCATTGTTCTGAAAAGCGGCGAGATCGCTGAACGCGGGACACATACCGCGCTTCTCCAGAAGAATGGTCTATATGCCTCGATGTGGAACCGCCAGCGCGAAGCCACGCAGGCTGAGGAGCACCTTAAGCAGGTCCGCGAGAGCGACGACATGGGCGTCGTGAACAGGCTTGCGCCGGCGAGCTAACCTCAATGCAAGGCACGTGGGCTGCTTTGCTGTTCAGAAGCCCGTCATAGATGTGAGGTCAGGGTGGCGCAGCATTGCCCCGGCGGCGGTTTCCCTGTAACCAGCGGTGAGAAAAGAACGCCGAAGCGCGGCGCGATCTTTCAGATTCGCCTGTCGCGCTTTAGTTCTTTGTTTTCACGCATGTCTTTGGCCGAAACCGGTTCCCGCTTTCGGGAGACATGCTTTAGGAGAGCGGTATAAATGAGCTTGTTCAATACGGTGCGCAACACGATCGTTCCGGTGCACAAGGAAGGTTACCCCTTCATCGCCGCCTTCTTCGTCGCATCACTGATCCTGGGCTGGATCTTCAAGCCGTTGTTCTGGATCGGGCTGATCCTGACGCTGTGGTGCGCCTACTTCTTCCGTGACCCCGAGAGAATGACGCCTCAGGATGACGATCTCGTCATCTCACCCGCCGATGGCAAGGTGTCCTCCGTTCAGTTGGTCGTGCCACCTGCCGAACTGAACCTCGGCAGCGAGCCGATGCTGCGCATCTCGGTGTTCATGAATGTCTTCAACTGCCACGTGAACCGCTCCCCGGTGCGCGGACGCATTGTCAGCGTCAACTACCGGTCGGGCAGCTTCGTGAACGCCGAACTCGACAAAGCAAGCGAGGACAACGAGCGCAACGGCCTGGTGATCGAAACCAAGCATGGCCAGATTGGCGTCGTTCAGATCGCCGGCCTCGTTGCACGGCGCATCCTGTGCTGGGCCAATACGGGCGAACCTCTGGACGCCGGCGAGCGCTTCGGCCTCATTCGCTTCGGGTCACGTCTTGACGTATTTCTCCCGGCAGGCGCGGCGCCCCGCGTGACGCTCGGCCAGACGGCGATCGCCGGTGAAACCGTGCTGGCCGAGTTCGGCTCAGCCAAGGGCCCGATCGTCAGCCGCCGAAGCTAATAGCACTGGAGAGCGACATGGAAACGCCCTTCCCGCCCTTCGAACCCAACGGCCCTCCTGATGATTCGGGGCGTGGACCGCGGCTTCGCGAGATTCCGCTTCGCCTCATCATTCCTAATCTCATCACGATTTTGGCGATCTGCGCGGGTCTCACCGGCATTCGCCTGGCTTTCGAGAACCGGTACGAACTTGCAGTCGGCATGGTTCTTCTCGCCGCATTCCTTGACGGGATCGACGGCCGCGTTGCGCGGCTGATGAAGGCGACGTCGAAGTTCGGCGCACAAATGGATTCGCTGGCGGATATCGTGAACTTCGGCGTCGCGCCCGCTCTTGTCGTCTACGTCTTTGCGCTGGATCAGGCCCGCTCGATCGGCTGGATCGCCGCCCTGATCTATTCCATTGCGGCGGGCCTTCGCCTGGCGCGCTTCAATGTCATGGCCGAGCGCGAGAACAAGGCGACGTGGCAGTCGGAATATTTCGTCGGCGTGCCCGCACCGGCCGGCGCGATGCTGGTTCTGCTGCCCGTCTATCTCGGCTTCCTCGGCCTGACGACGGATCGCACCTTCGCCTATTTCTCCTCTGCCTACACGGTTCTGATTGCATTTCTGCTCATCAGCCGCCTGCCCGTCTGGTCCGGCAAATCCGAGGGCAGCAGGCTGCGGCGTGATCTGGTCCTGCCGGTGATGCTCGGCGTTGTCCTCTATGTCGCGCTGCTGTCAAGTTTCACCTGGGAAGTCATGGTCGTGACCGCGGTGATATACCTTCTCACGCTGCCCTTTGGCGCCCGTAAATGGAAGCGCAAATACGGCACCCTGACGATCGAGGAACCCGGTGTCGGCGAAGACGATATCGGCCGCCACATCTGATATTTCTCGACCTTCCTTGCCGAAGAATGCCTGACTCAAGCCTCGCGAATTATGCATCGGATACATAATTCCTGATATGCGGTGCCTCGATTTTGTCGCTATTGCAGGCAAAAGAGCAATAAATATAAGAGTCTAGGGACAGCACGTGAGGAGAGTATTGTGACCCCGAAGAAGACAGGCGTCGAACAGCCGGCAAAGTCCGACCTCAGCGCTAACTACCGCCCGCTCGGCCTGAAGGCCGTCCTTGCGGCGGCACTGATGCTCAAGAGCAAGCCCCCGCTGATCAAGAAGCCGGCCTAAGCCCCTCCGAAAAAGCGGACGATCAGGCTGATTGCCAGCAGTGCCATCACAATGCCGATGATGACGTCGAGAACCCGCCAAGCGGCGTGTTTTTCAAAGACCGGCTGCAGCAGCCGAGCGCCGTACCCCAAACCAAAAAACCAAACGAACGACGCGGTAGCCGCACCGAGGCCGTAGGCCACACGGTCCGCGCCGCTATAAGCGGCGGACAGGCTGCCGAGCAGAACGACCGTGTCCAGATAGACATGCGGGTTCAGGAAGGTGAAGGCCAGACAGGTTGCCACAGCGGCTTTCAGGCCCACTGCCTGTGGAGAGCCGGCCTGCATCGCGCCTGGATGAAGGGCGCGGCGAAATGCCATCACCGCATATGAGCCAAGGAAGATAGCGCCCCCCAGCGTCACGACCGAAATGAGCGTCGGCGACTGGGCGACGAGCGTTCCGAGCCCAGCAACGCCGGCAGCAATAAGCACGGCATCCGATAACGCACATATCAGGCACAGGATGAAGACGTGCGACCGCAGCAAACCCTGACGTAGAATGAACGCGTTCTGTGCGCCAATTGCGATAATGAGCGAGGCGCCAAGGAAGAAGCCCGCAAGCGCGGCCGAGATGGAGATCATGGGATTTTCCAGAGAATGAAGCGGTGGGATTATCGAATTAGAAGAAGCTCAGCTGGCCGTCGTCCGGCTTTTTCTTAGGCAACGATGGGGGCTTCTCGACAGTCACCCTGTCCTGCAGATCGGCCCCCATATTGGTCACTTTGTTGACCTTGTCGGAAACGGGGATCGCCTCGAAAAAATCCTCTTCGACCGGCTTCATCAGGTCGGTCACGTCGCGTGGTTCCTGTGTTTTGCAATCCAGCCAGCGCGATAAGTCTTCCGGTTTGATGACGACGGGCATGCGGTCATGGATCGGAGCGATGGCGGCGTTTGCCGCAGTCGTCAGAATCGCGCCGGTGTCGACTTCCGAACCATCGGCGGAGAACCACGTTTCCATCAGGCCTGCGAAGGCGACAACGCCGCCGCCGCGCGGCTTGATCCAATAGGCCTGGGACTTCTCGCCGCTCTCCTTGCCCGGACGATGCCATTCATAGAAGCCCGAGGCGGGCACAAGAACGCGCCGATGGCGCATCGCGGCGCGAAACGACGCCTTGCCGATCGCAGTTTCTGCGCGGGCATTGATCAACAGCGGGAATTGCTTGGGATCCTTCACCCATCCCGGCGTGAAGCCCCAGCGCACGAGCACGGCTCTGCGCTCCGGAAGGTTGCTGCCCTTTTCCCGCGTTTCGTCCGAAACGACAACCAGAATAGGCTGGGTCGGGGCAATGTTGTAGCGCGCGGGAAAGTCCTCGAGATCCATGATTCCGAGGATTTCCTTGAGTTCTTCAGGGGATATCGTCAACGCATAACGTCCACACATGAGGTTGTCTTTGCACTCCGACAGGCAGCGGTCAAGCTAGGGCCTTTCGGTTCCAGCTCAGCCACGCGGCGCGAAGAGAATCATCGCCGTGCCGCAAAGGCAGACGAACGCACCGCCGAGGTCCCAGTGGTCGGGCACACGGCTCTCGACGATCCACAGCCACATCAGGGAAGCCACGATATAGATACCGCCATAGGCGGCGAAGGTGCGGCCTGCCGCCTCACTTGGTACAAAGGTCAGGAGCCATGCAAATAGCGCCAAGGACACTATGCCGGGCGCCAACCACCATACGGGCTTTGCCATTCTCAGCCAGGCCCAGAAGGCAAAGCAACCGGCAATCTCGAAAACAGCGGCCGCGGCATAGATGATATAAGTCACGAGAGCTCCTTCGAATCGCCGAGCTCAATATCCGGCGGAACGAAGGCGGCGCCAAGCACAACCAATAGAGATCAATGCGGCATCCATGAGTTCCATTCCGAAGGCCGCCTCCTCCGCCATCCTCCAGCGTGGCAACCGGTTCCTCCTCGTGCTCCGGCGCAATCCGCCGTCAGCCGATATGTATGCCTTCCCGGGAGGACGGGCCGAGCCTGACGAAACGCCCGAGGAAACCGCGCTGCGTGAATTTGAGGAGGAAACAGGCATAAAAGCTCGTAGCCCTCAACTCTTCGCAACGTATGACCTCAAGACACATGCCGCCGACGGCAGCGTCGTCAGCCACTTCTTCCTTTCCGTGTTTCGCGTCGAGGCAGACGACACGGCCGCCGCCCATGCAGCCGATGATGCTACCGACCTCGGCTGGTTCACCGTAGAAGAGATCCGCCGGCTGCCCGTCCCTCAAAGCGTGCTTGAATGTGCCGAACGCTTGGCGTCCAGCAACGAATAAGCAGGTGGAAATTCCAGCAAGCGCCTTGCTCCCGTCACCGTCAGGGTATCAACTATGGGCATGATTCCCGTTCGATGCGTGTTCCTGTCTCTTGCATTGTGCGCAAGCGCCGCCCTACCTGCCCCCGCATGGGCACAGGGCCCAACGCCGACACAGCCGGAGGAGAATGCGCCAAAAACGGTCACCGTACCCTATGACGACAAGCTCTCCCGGCTTGCCGAAGTGTTGGGGTCGGTTCACTATCTAAGGACACTGTGCAAGGCGGAAAACAGCGGCGAATGGCGAGGACGCATGCAGCAATTGCTTGATTCAGAGGCCAAAGACGAGCCGCAGCGGAAGGAACAACTGACCGCGGCCTTCAATCGTGGCTATCGCGCCTTTGCGTCTGTTTATACGGATTGCACGCAGGCAGCCATCGTGGCAGAAGAGCGATACCGTGCCGAAGGTGCAACACTTGCCACAGAAATTACGTCACGGTTCGGAAATTAACGGTTAATTAACCTCTTTTCGCACCCGGCCGTGTCGTTTTGGGAAAAGGCTGATAAGGTTGTTAACTAGGCAGTAAGGCATGCAGTTTGAGGAAATGACAATGGAACCAAGCCTCAATGACATCGACGACATGATCGTTCATGAGAAGACTCAGGCGGCCTTGGAGTACCATAACGAAGCCTGGGCCGACGGCATGGCAGACGGAATCGAACCTGAGATCATCGCCGATACAGCAATCATCCACGCGCTACGTGAGACCATTCGCCTTCATGGCGAAAACAGTGCCGAAGCGCTGCTGGATTCCTTGCGCGAGCGTATGCTTGCCGGCGAGTTTTCTCCGAACCGCACCTTGCAATAACGATCACAGAGAGTTTCATGCATACCGCTAGGGACAATGCTTCGCGGCCCGCCATCGCGCCGCTTTTGCTTGCAATCGGCCTTAGCGCCAGCAGCTTTTTGACCGGGACCTCGGCCCTGGCGCTTTCCGAGTTGCAGAAGACCCCAGGACAGGCTGAGAAGAGCGCTCCAGCGCAAGGCAGCGACAAGCCGGCGCCGTCCCCAACCGCGCCCGGCGTTCCGATGCCAGACCCGTTGGTCAATTCGCAGGCCGGCCAGGGCAACGACAAGACGCCCGGCGCCCAGGACAACTCGAAGCCTGTCGAGGTCATCTACGATATCAGCAAGGTTCCCGAACCGGTTCGGAAGATGCGCGAGCAGATTGTCGAAGCTGCCGCTTCCGGCGACCTCGAGCGCCTGCGCCCCCTACTCGGCACGGGCTCCGGCCAGACCCAGGTGACGGTCGGAGAGCCGACGGACGACCCGATCAGTGCGCTGAAAGACCTTTCGGGCGATCCCGAAGGCGATGAGATCCTGGCGATTATGCTCGACGTTATTTCCACGGGCTTTGTCCACGTTGGCCAAGGCACGGCTGACGAGATGTATGTCTGGCCTTATTTCGCCGAGAAGGATCTGAAGGCACTAACGCCCCCCGAACGAGTGGAATTGCTGCGCATCGTCACAGCGGGCGACCTAGCCGACATGCAGGAATTCGGTGGCTATAATTTCTATCGGTTGGGGATCACCCCTGACGGCAAGTGGAAGTATTTCACCGCCGGCGACTGAGGCTTGCGATCCCATTAGCGAAGACATACTTCTGAGCGATAACGAACGCGACAGGTGCCGCCATGCCAGCCGTATTTCTGAAGAACCGCTCGCTCATAAGGGTCAGCGGCTCGGAGGCACAATCATTTCTACAGAACCTGATCACGACGGATCTTGCCGCGCTCGCGGCGGATGAAGCACGACCGGGTGCGCTGTTGACCCCGCAGGGCAAAATCCTGTTCGACTTCATGATCTGGCGGGACGCAGACGGGTTCGTCATCGAAACGGACGACGATCAGCGGGATGCGCTGCTCAAGCGACTGACGATGTATAAGCTCCGGGCAGCCGTCGACCTGTCGCCTGCGGGCGAAGGCGTGACGGTTTCCTGGGAGAGCACGAATACCGGACCAGCCGACAGCCGTTTTGCCAAGGCAGGCGTTACGCTTGTCCGCCAAGCAGGGCAGCACGGCACTGATGATCCCGACACTTACGATGCGTTGCGCATAACAAACGGCGTTGCCGTGTCCGGGCGGGACTATGCGCTCCAGGACGCCTTCCCGCACGATGTCCTGATGGATTTCAACGGCGGGCTCTCCTTCAAGAAGGGCTGCTATGTCGGTCAGGAGGTCGTCTCGCGCATGCAGCATCGCGGAACCGCGCGCCGCCGCGTCGTCACTGTGACGACCCCGACGGCGCTGCCGCCCTCCGGGACGGAGATCACTGCCGCGGGCAAGCCGGTCGGCGCGCTCGGCTCGGTCGCCGGAAGAAGGGGCCTTGCGATCGTTCGCATCGACCGTGCCGGCGAGGCCATCGCGACAGGTGCGCCTCTGTTGGCGGGCGAGACGCCCGTCACCCTCGAACTGCCGGCTTGGACAGGGTTGACGTTCCCGTCGGCGACGGATGAGGCCAGCGCGTGACCACAAAGGCGCCGCGCGCGTGGCAACGCATGCTTTCTGGCCGCCGTCTCGACCTGCTCGATCCGTCTCCGCTTGACGTCGAGGTCAGCGATATCGCGTACGGGTTGGCGCGGGTCGCCCGCTGGAATGGGCAGACCTTTGGTGATCACGCTTTTTCGGTCGCCCAGCACTGCCTCGTTGTCGAGGATATTTTCCGCCGCGTGAATGAAGCAACTGCCGATCAATGTCTCATGGCACTGCTGCACGATGCGCCGGAATATGTCATCGGCGACATGATTTCGCCGTTCAAGTCGGTCGTCGGCGGTGGATACAAAGCCGTCGAAAAGCGGCTGGAAGCAGCCGTCCACCTTCGCTTTGGCCTGCCGCCTCACCCGACGCGAGAACTCAAGCAGAAGATCAAGAAGGCCGACACCATCGCCGCCTACTTCGAGGCAACACAGCTTGCCGGCTTCACCTCGGCGGAGGCGCAGAAATTCTTCGGTCAGCCACGCGGGATCACCAAAGACATGCTGCTGATGACGCCCTTGCCGGCTGTCGAGGCGCAGCGCCTTTTTAGCGAGCGCTTCGAGGCAATCGAGGCCATGCGGAGCGGCAGGGCATGACTATCATCATTGTCGCGCCTCTTGCCCGGATCGCCGAGATGGCGGTCAGGCATGGTGCGCGTGAGATGATCAGCCTGATGGCGAATGAGCACGCCTTCCACCGGCCTGGGGTGATCCAGGCACATCGGCATCTTCTCCTCAATATGAACGACATCGCCTTCAAGGGAACCGGCAATCTCATCGCGCCTGATGAAACCCATGTTCGAGCGATCATCGATTTCGCGCGCGACTGGGATCAACGTGCACCTCTTCTCATCCACTGCTGGATGGGCGTATCCCGCTCGCCCGCGGCCGCTTTGATCGCCGCTCTCGCGCTGTTCCCCGAACAAGACGACAGCGCGCTGGTTCGCCGGCTGCGCGCCGCCTCACCTTATGCGACACCCAATGCCCGGCTCGTTCAAATCGGTGACGACATGCTCGGTCGCGGCGGGCGATTGGTGGCCTCGGTTCGCGCCATTGGCAGGGGTGTCGATGCGGACGGAAATGCGCCGTTTACGCTGAACCCGGAAGAGCCGACCGCCGGAACGTTTTGAGTCGGTGCCGGTTAACCTCCTAGAGGAGGTTGATCGATGTCGCTACAGAACTATCGCGATACGTTTGTAAGCTGTCTGGCAACGCTCAAGGGCCTAACCAGCGCATCGGACGCGTATATGCGGTTTCGATGGCAGGCGATTTATCTGACGCGTGATCGATTTTCCTATTTCTTTCGCGGCGACCTGAATGTCGGGAAAGCCAGCTTCTTCGGCCAGCAGATGGACATGACCACCGGCGCCACAACTCCAGTTCCTGCAAGCTCGATCGCGCTCTACGGAGCAACATTTGGGCTCAACGAGACGATCGCCGTCTATAGTGGACCGCAGAAGTCGGTGATCGACGTTGCTCATGCTTTCAGGGAAGGCATGGAGGAATATCAGGCCGAGTTCTTCTATGTCAGGATGAGCCTGATGCATATGGGAAACGAGGGCCGCATGGGCTTTGCCACCGATCCTCGCCTGCGCGAGAACACAAACATCATATTCGTTGGACTGGAAGACCACACAACAGCCGACCTCCTCGAAACGAGCAGAGTCGGGCAATGGATCGCGACGGATAAGCCAATGGCGTCAATCGAATGGTACGCCGAACGATACTACTATCACTGACTGAACGACATCAGACAGAAACAGCTTATTTAATGATACCGCATGCGAGACGTTCGCCTGCGTCGCCTGCGGGCTGGCTGCGATAATCATCGGAATTGGAATGAACGATCAGTGCTCTGCCACGGATGCCGTCGGTCTTGCCGTCCAGAGTGACCATGCTGTCAAACACCTGTGCCCGCAGAACGCCATCCTGGTCAACATACTGATTGGGCATGTCGCCGGCGTGGGGTCCCTTTGCGGACAGCAGCCCGTGCTCGGCTTTCGTCGGATTGAAGTGCTTTCCAGCGGACTCATGGTGCCCGGCGGCGTCACATTTACCGGTCTCGTGAATATGAAATGCAACCCATTTGTTTGCTGGCAATCCAGTCACCTCGACTTCGATCAGGACGCCACCACTAGCTGCAGCCGTCAGAGTAGCCCGACCGCTTGCCTTTCCATCGGCACCCACGAAATCCGCGGTCGCCGTCTGCTTGTCCTGAGCCAGCGCGGCTGAAGAGACCGCAATGAACGTCAGAGCGGCAATCGAGAGAATTGCTTTCATTGGAGCTTCCTTCCTTTGCATCGCTGCTTCCAACGTCCGAGGCGTGAAGCTGTTCCTGAATTGGCAACAAAGAAAAGCCGGCCGCGAGGGGCCGGCTTTCACAATTCACACAGGATACATCAGGCGACGACGTCGAGATCGTATTGACCGTACGTGCTCTTATACAGATCGTAAGAAGTGTTCTGCTGGGACTGCTGGTAGAAATTGACGCTTCCGCTCTCACGCGTCGCCATCATGAACTGAAGCACGCTGCCCGAGAGTTTTCGTGCAAATTCCTGCGTGCCATCTTCTTCGCTCAGTTGCTTCAAAATGCCCGGCTTATCATCAGCCGCCCGCTCGCCACGGCTCAGCACGCCGTCGCCATTTGTGTCCAGCCGCGACAACGTCGCGAGATACGCATAGGATGTATCACTAATCGACGAAACTTGGCTCATACAAACCTCCATTCACCGTCTTTTCGGTGATGTTTGTACGCAATACGAAACGGGGAAAATCAAAGACTAATCCGTCGTTAAACTGATTTGCGCACTGCGTCAATAAGCTGTTAATACCCCATTAACCATGATTGACAAAGTGCTATCGAGGCGCATCGGCGACATGCAGCGCAGACTCAGATTGCCTGCATTTGCGGGCATTGCGGGCGAAAAAGCTCAAACACAGTGCCAGCGATACATTTGTTTGCGTTGCAATAGAATTTTAATGCGACCAGCGGATTATCTTGCCACGTTGGCACATCGCCGACCGAGTTTTAAGAGTGCATAGACGATATTTTTTGATTGTTTCAGAAGGTCTTTTCATGTCTGACGCGCCGCGTCGAAACTGCAAATTAGGAGCAGGTTCCCTCGCCTCCGCTCATGCTCCCCCCTCTGCCGACGTGGAGATTGCCGCAAATGGACGCTGAGGCCCTTTTTCGGCAACAGTGCACGACAGCAGTCAATGAGGACGGGTCTGCCAACGCGCAACGTCTAATGGCTCTTGTCGTCGAGACGTATCGGCTGCAGGCTGGAAAGAAGCGCGCCGCTGAAGATCGCTCTCAACGCCTCGCCAAGGAAAACGGTGAACTGAAGGGGAGCCTCATCGCCACAAAGGAAGATCTCGCGGAGCAGAAGCGCCTTTTCGGGATCGTCCTCGACAACCTGCCGCAAGGCCTGAGTGTCTTCGACACAGAGCAGCGGTTGATCATCTGCAACATCCGCTTCAGGCAACTCTTCGGAATCAGCCCGGAGGAGGCCTCTCCCGGCGCTTCGATGGGATTTTTGATCGCAAGGATCCGCGGCACCGAGCGCGTTGAGAAGAAGATGTCCCGTTTGCGGGGCGCCACCGCGGA
>Ga0209025_1004855_pt1 | contig 11342 bp, 12 predicted proteins | sample AraplaMF_Col_mLB_FD_184256 | JGI IMG/M metagenome (GOLD analysis project Ga0209025, IMG submission 184256) | Arabidopsis root microbial communities from the University of North Carolina, USA - plate scrape MF_Col_mLB (SPAdes) (version 2) | ecosystem: Host-associated > Plants > Roots > Endosphere... | reverse complement strand
TACTTAATAGGGGTTCTTGTTTTTATAACAGTCATCTATTTTCTAGTCACAACAAAGTGGCGCAAGGATTTTAAAGTAAGTGAGCCTTTGAAAAAGGGAGAGGCTATTTATTTTGTATTGGCGATGGTAACGATATATATTATTAAAGGATCTCCAATAGATTTAATGGCGCACATTATGTTTACAATGCATATGGTGCAAATGGCTATTTTATTGTTACTTGTACCGATTTTCTTAATTAAGGGGATTCCTTGGTGGGTATGGAAAGTTGCGATTGAAGCACCAGTAGTTAGATCTTTATTTAAAGTATTAACATTTCCCGTCGCTGCGGTATTTGTGTTTATTGGTTTATTTTCTTTCTACCACTTACCTGCAGTACTAGACTACATTAAATTAAACGAAACTCTACATGGTACATATACATTTGTATTATTTGTTTCTGCTGTCTTAATGTATTGGCCTTTGATTCAAAAGATGCCTAAACGTCCGCAAATGAAACCTTTGCATAAATTAGCCTATATTATTGCTAATGCGGTATTAATTACACCAGCGTGTGCGTTAATTATTTTTGCACCAAACGCTATGTATGAAACATATACAAATGGTGATGCTTGGCTAAAGGCAATGGAACTTTGTGTACCAGTTGCCACACTATCTAGTTTATCTCTATCTGGACCAGAGCTCTTTACAAATATGACACCTGTTGCTGATCAGCAACTAGGCGGCGTTTTAATGAAGATTTTACAAGAGCTTATTTTTGGTGTATTACTAGGAGCAATCTTTCTTAATTGGTATCGTGCAGAACAAAAGGATCCGGATAAAATTACTGCCGATGCTTTAAAAGAGCATCAAAAGAAATGGGAAAGCCAGCAGCAACATTAATTGTAAAAAAAGAAATTTTATCTTCTTTCAACAGGTGTCCAAATACCTGTACCTGTCGCTACGCTTTCGGTACAGAAGATAGATACTTGCTGAAATAGAGGAACGAGTCTAAGATCGCCACGTCCTGTGGCAACGACTGAGTGACCAACATCGTGTTGGCCCAGAGCCTCCGGCGGATTTCACGGAATTATGCCGAGGCATAATTGATTTTAAAGTATAAGGAGTTTTGTCAATGGAATTGCAAATTTTGCCTACTATAAGTACTTCATTCATCGTTATTAGTGCTGTACTTGTAGCTATTGGTTGGGGCTTAATAATAAAAAGAAAAGTAGAGGCACACAAAAAAGTAATGCTTGCAGCAGGAGTCGCAGCACTTATCTTCTTTATTATTTATGCCTCACGTACAATCTTTATTGGTAACACAGCGTTTGGTGGCGGAGAAGATTTAAAACCATATTATACGTTCTTCTTAATTTTCCATATCACGCTTGCAACAACTGGAGCAGTATTTGGTATTGTTAGTATCATCTCTGGTTTGAAAACGAATCTTAAGCTTCACCGTCGTATTGGACCGATTACAAGTATTATTTGGTTCTTCGTAGCTATTACCGGAGTTCTCGTTTACTTGTTACTTTATGTTTTATTTGAGCCAGGTGAAACAACATCTGTCATTAAAGCTATTTTAGGCTTTTAACTTCTTTCAGTTGGTGTCATTGTGCTGACGCTATGCTTTCGCGCAATAAACATCTGCAGGCCTAAGCACAAAGCCAATTCCAGGACGCAATTGTGCCGAGGCATAATCGATCAAAAAATCTCCCACCTTATTTTTGAGAAGGAGGGAGATTTTTTATGGATGTTTGATTAAATAGGGAAAGGACAACAACAAAGAGTAAAGGACCTATTAAAATGCCAATAAATCCAAACATTTCAAAACCGATAAACATTGCAATAAAGGTTGTCAGTGAGGAGAGTCCAACTTTATTCCCAATCACTCTAGGCTCAATCATACGTCGAATTAAAAATAGTGCGATTGTTAATACGACTAGCAGAACCGCGAAAATATAATCACCTGTAAAGGCTTTATATAGTGCCCAAGGAAGAAGCAAAATGAATGAGTCTAAAAAAGGAACGAAATCTAAAATGACTAGAAAGAGTGCTAAAACAAGTGGGAATGGAGTTTTAAGAAAATAAAAAGTCCCAAAAGATATAGCTAAAATACAAATACCAACAAAAAATTGTGCTTTCATAAAACCGAATAAAGCAAGTTTCACACGCTCCCCAATAAATAGTATTTTTTGTTGATAGTGAAACGAAATTGGTGCTAACATTTTACGGTTAATATTCGGTAATTCTAAAAGAAACATATATAAAACGATCCAATAAACAAAAATATCAAACAAGCGAGAAGTAATATACGTAAGTAAAGATGACCAAACATTCACATTTGTTAAAGAAAGTGCATATTTCTCAATTGAAGATAGAGCTTGTGCTATCATAAGTTGAATTTGTATAACAAGATCTAAGGGCAAACGATGCGTGAAGTTGGAGAGCTTGGATTGCATTTGAATCCATAGGGCTGAGAGCTGATTGAGGTACTCTGGAATATCAATAATAAATGTTGAAAATTGTTTCCAGCTTATAAATATGATGAGAATACATAATAATAATGTCACAATTGAAAAGAACATGAAAAAAATGGATGCGACTATTTTGCGTTTTTTTCGGAACCGTTTACTAATTCGTATGATGACAGGTTCCAATAATAATGCAGTTACGTAGGCAAGTAGTATCGGTAATGACATGGATATAAACCAGAGAATTGCAATTCCAATCGCTATAACGATTATCGGATGGCGAAAAAAAGGGTTTTTGAAAAATTGTAACATTTATCTCACCTACATCATGTAAAAGATATAGTTAGTATGAGAAGAAATAAAAATTTTACTCAAAATAAAAAAGACTGGACCACCAGTCTTTTCAGTTTAGCTATTGCACTGCATGCTATTGCCGTTACTGTTACCTGATAAATAATAAAATGATTTCAATGTTTAATCGACACGTATGCACCGTGAAATAACTATCTAAAATTATGCATGAATTTCAAAAGCTTGTAAGTCTAATTTAACCTTTTTTAAGATTTCTTCACATTTTTTTACAAGATGAGCTGGATAAACTTCATCATCACCATACTCAACGCCGTGTGGATAGTAGTACTTACCAAGTGCTGGTTTCATTAATGTTAGGATTGCATCGTGTGCACCAACATCACCTGATTTAGCATATGAGAATACACGTAGGTAATAACGTCCCTCACGAGTATCGAAACGCTTATCAAATGTCATACGTTCGTAGTCCCAGCCGCCATCACATTCTAAACCATTTTTTTTCATGACGCTTACAATAAGTTCTTGATCAGCTGTTAAATTTTCAAGGTTAGTATTTTCAAAATACATCTCTAATCCTCCTTTAGGTTCTCGTACAAAGTATACGCTCATTTTTTATAATAGAGCATATTCGACATTGTTGCAATGACAACATTGTGTCAACCCAACTACAATTGATATAATAATTTTAGAATAATCGTGATAAGAAGGAGTCATGTATGAAAGCTTTATTTCGCATTTTTATGGCATGTGCTGCAATTGCGTTGATTGGCTTTATGTTTTTTAATACACCACGTGAAAACGAGCCACTAAAAGGCCCGAATGCCAATTCAAATATCATTCCCAAAACCGAGTTGACGCAACCTGAAATGGGGGCAATGCCACGTCCGAAAAGCGGGATGTCGACATTAATCGGTAAAGAAATAAAGGTAGTATCGGATAAATATGGTGAACCGGTGCGAAAGGAACCATCATCCTTTGGCTATGAATGGTGGATCTATAATGCAAGTGCTTCCAAATTTTTTATGGTAGGCGTTGAAAATAATGTTGTGACACAAGTTTATTTAGCTGGTGAAGATTTAGATGCTTCTCCTTTTAAGGTTGGTCAGAAGCGTGATGATATATACCGAATGACTATCATTGATTACGAAGTAACGGCGAATGTAGGTAAAAATATTTTCTCTTTCTCGATGAGTGAAGAAGATATGCAGACACGACTGCTTGTAAAATTCGATGGGCTTTTTGCTCAACTCTATCTCGATAGAGAAACGAGTGAGCTACAAGGCATACGGTTTACTAATAGCAAAACGCTTGTTCTTCATCAACCTTATGAAATGACTTATCAAGGCGAGCTAGTTATACCAACACCACCTTCTTCCTTTTTACAGAAGGAAATTAATGAAGCAAGTGCTGCACAGCTTGACGATTTAATAAATGTAGCAAGAGTTCAACATGATTTATCTCCATTAAATATTGATGAATCAATAGAAGAAGTTGCAAATATGCATAGTGAAGATATGAAGGTTCAAAATTTCGTTGGTCATGAATCACCAACAAATGGAGATTTGAAAAAGAGGTTAGAAACACAGGGAATCGAATATAGTGAAGCGAATGAAAATCTTGCGACTGATTATTTTGATGCTATCGAAGCAATGCATGGTTGGCTTAATTCATCTGAGCATCGAAAAATAAGCAATGCATGGTTGGCTTAATTCATCTGAGCATCGAAAAATCATTTTAAATGATCTATATACTACAGTGGGATCTGGAGTGTTTTTAAACTATTATACGCAAATATTGTTAGAATCTTCTTCACAAGAGTTGGACAGTGAGAATAAAGACTCTGAGGAACCGGTAGAAAATATTGATGAATCATTACCTAAAAGTGAAACTTAATCAATGGGGTTTTCTTCACCCCACTGATTATTAGTATTCACAAATCAAGCGTTTACGGGCTAATCTCGACTCGCTTTCGGTACAAATAAAGTGCTGGAATATATAGAAATTAAAGACTGAAGATAAACTTGGCAAAGTCAAGTTTATCTTCAGTCTTTTCATTTAGGCGAAAAAGAAAAGCCCAATGACCAGCTACAATTTTCGTCACACCGTTATATACGTCATCATATGATAGAGAACCGAAAGGGGGAATGAAGCTTGCAATTAGCTGAGCTATTAAAAGACTGGCCGTGTAGTGTAACTGGAGGATCTATTCGTACAAATATTACAGGCGTAGAGGATTATGCTCAGGCAGTAAAACCTGGGGATATTTTCATTGTACGTAAAGGTAAGAAAACATCGGGAAGTCGTTTTGTAAAAGAAGCATTAGCTCGGGGAGCTGCCGCTATAGTATCAGAGGAAAGTATTTCAATCCCTATTACTGACCAAAGTATTCCTTTTGTTTGGGTTCCGAATACATCCTTATTTTTATCGTATGCGAGTGCAAAGCTTTCAGCCTTTCCAGCAGAAGCATTAACGGTCATTGCGGTTACGGGGACAAATGGTAAAACAACAGTGAGTCATTTTGTGAGCCAATTGCTAAGAGCGCTACATAAAAACGTTGCAGTTATTGGTACTGTAGGATTTTTCATCAATGAACAGAAACAACAAACAGTGCATGAGCAATTAACTACATTACAGGCAAAAGAGCTGCATCCGATATTAAAGCAATGTGTACGAAATGGAGTTACACATGTTGTTTTAGAGGCTTCGTCAATGGGATTACAGCAACATAGACTGGATCATTGTGATATCGATTGTGGTGTTTTTTTAAATTTAACGGAGGACCATTTAGAAGATCATGGAGGACTTGAAGCATATAAGCGTGCGAAAAAAAGGTTGGCAGATTTGTCAAAAAAGCTAGTGCTAAATGGAGATGATAATTTTTGCCGTTCCGTCGGTATTTATGATAAGAAAAAATCCTGCTCATTCGGCTTTGATAATCATAATGATTTACATATCCAAATTGTCAGTGAATCAATTGGAAAAACGGTGCTTTGTTTACAAACGTCATCGAGCGAGCATATTGTGGAAATCCCTTTTACCGGTAAATATCATGTGCAAAATGCTGTAGCTGCGTTAATGACTTTATGGCGACTAGGTTTTTCAATTGAAGATTTAGCGGAGCATATGTGGTTGTTGAGGCTACCAGAAGGAAGGCTTGAGAAAATAGACAATCCATTTGGAGTTGACGTGTACGTAGATTATGCACATACGGCAGAAGCATTACAGGCTGTTTTGCAAACTTTGGATCGCTCTAAAACCCTTTACCTAGTATTTAGCTGTGGTGGAAATCGAGATAAGGCAAAACGTTTTTCGATGGGAGCGGTAGCTAGTAAGTATGCGGATGTCATTTTTTTAACAACGGATAATCCACGTGATGAGGACCCTATTTTAATTAATGAAAGTATTATTGCTGGTTTTACTGAGCAGCAATATTATGAAATTTACCTAGACCGAAAAGTTGCTATTCATCAAGCACTAGCAAAGGCTGAAAAAGGCGATATTGTACTTGTTGCCGGAAAAGGGCATGAACAAACCCAACAAATAAAAAATCAAAAATTCCCTTTTTCCGATCAACAATGTATTCGAGATTACTTTTTAAATCTTATGTCTAAGGACGGCGTTGAATGACAAAGAAAGAACCAGTCGCAATAGCAAGTCTTCGTCCAGTTTCATCCTCGATATCACATTCCATCACAAGTGTCTGGCGCCCTTTATGAACGAAACGTCCACGAGCGATTAATTCCTTGTTGGTTGTTGTAGCAATATAAGAGATATTCATATTTGTTGTGACAACATTAAATCCTTCTGGCACCGAACGCGAAGCGAGTCCGCCCATTGCCGCATCTGCAATTGTTGCAATAATCCCACCGTGTGGTACCTTAATAGTATTATGGATAACTGGTGTAATGGGAATGCGAACTTCACTAACTTCGGGTTCAAATTTGCCAACCATATGTAAGGCAGCATTAATATAACGTCGATGAATACCTTGTTGTTTATCCCGAAGTCCAGACAATAAATGTAGTAAAACTTCCTCATCTTCAGCCGTGCTATGTTGTAAAATCCCTGTAAGTAATTGTTCTATTTGTTCTTTAGATGATGGTACCAATTTAAAAACTCCTTCATTTAAAAATATCAATAATGTAAAATTACCATAAAATCTGTTATGATGGAAAAGAGATTGGGGGAATTAAAAATGATGATGACCTCTGACTGGGCAATCATTTTGGATGAGGCCGATTCGCTTTGTGAGATGATTCTTTCCTCTGAGCCTGCGAAAGCGCTGCAACAAGCTTATGAAGATGTGTATAGCGATGTCCAAATAGTGGAAGCTATTTACGCTTTCAATCGCATGAAAGAGCAGTACGAAGATGTACAACGTTTCGGAAAATATCATCCGGACTATCATACAATTATGAAATCGATTCGTCAGCAAAAGCGCGCACTCGATTTAAATGAAAAGGTTTCGGCATTGAAACTTGCTGAGAACGATTTTCAAGATTTGCTTGACCAAATAAGCTTACTTATAGGGAAAACTGTTTCTGAAGCGGTAAAAGTTCCTGTAAGTAATCCGTTCTTTGCATCAGGTTCTTCATGTGGTGGAGGATGTGGCTCAGGCGGTTCTTGCTCATGCTCTGCTTAACACAAGGTAATGCTTTTTAATAGACTATATACAAAACTCAAGTGAGTTTGTATATAGTCTTTTTTTTATTACTATATTATGTTGTAGCGACAGCAACATACATCAGGATGAAATTGCTGAATAAAAATAAAAATTGTATAGTAATTGAATAGGCTATATAGAAATTATAGGAGGATGAATAGATGAAGACTTATCGAATTGCCGTTATACCAGGAGATGGGATTGGTAAAGAGGTAGTACCTGCGGCGATAGAAGTGCTTAATAAAGCTGCTCAACTAGATGGCAGCTTTCAATTTGAATGGGCAACATTTCCATGGGGCTGTGATTATTATTTAGAGACAGGGAAAATGATGCCTGATAATGGTATTGAAATTTTAAAAGGTTATGATCAAATCTTTTTAGGTGCTGTAGGTATGCCCGATTTAGTACCAGATCACATTTCGTTATGGGGACTACTGATTAAAATTCGCCGTGAGATGAAACAATCTATTAATGTGCGTCCAGCAAAGCTACTTCAAGGTTTGCCTTCACCTTTACGTAACCCAAATGGCTTTGATTTTGTAGTTGTACGTGAAAACTCAGAAGGAGAGTATGCTGAGAGTGGTGGCAGAATACATAGTGAACAAGATGAAGTTGCTATCCAAAATGCTATTTTTACGAGGAAGGGAACAGAGCGGGCAATGCGATATGCATTTGAAATGGCGAAAACTCGACGCCAGCATGTTACAAGTGCCACAAAATCTAACGGAATTACGTATAGTATGCCATTTTGGGATGAAGTGTTTGCGGAAGTAGGTAAAGATTATGAGGACATAGGTCAAGTATCTAATCATATTGATGCTTTAGCTGCTTTTTTAGTGATGAAACCAGAAAACTTTGATGTAATTGTTGCATCAAATTTATTTGGGGATATTTTAACCGACTTAGGTGGTGCAATTATGGGCAGCATCGGAATTGCGCCAGCTGCAAATTTAAATATAGAACGACAATATCCATCTATGTTTGAACCAGTTCATGGCTCAGCTCCTGATATTGCAGGAAAAGGGATAGCAAATCCGCTTGGACAAATTTGGACAGGAAAAATGATGCTTGATTTCTTAGGCTATCATGAGGTTGGTACCAAAGTACTGAATGCGATGGAAGCAACATTAGCGCAAGGTATTAAAACAGGTGATTTGGGAGGAAAAGCAACATTACGTGATGTAACGGATGCGGTATTGCATCATTTACAATAAAGTGAAATTTAAAATGTCATTATCAAAAGTAGTGGGTGACATTTGTTAAAGCATATGCCATTCATCCTCGTTCCGTAAAAACTCTTACCTTTGAAGGTGGCGATAAGTTGATCTTCGTTACAACTGGGCGACTCCTCGGGGATTACTGTTTAGAGGAACGAAGGCTAAAACCATCACATCCTGTGAAAACGCCTTCGTGACCAACATCGGACGCCCCTAGGAAGCTCTGCGCGAAAGCGAAGTGTCAGCTACAAAGCGCCAAGTCGGAACGGAAATCAACCACATGTTATGGTAATAATAGAACTTTAAACAGTGGGGGTTCCATCAGCTCGACTGTTTATTGGTCTTTGCTAAAACTTACTAAAAAATCTAAGGGGTGAAGGGTCACATGATCAAGTTTTTTCAGTATAACTGGCAAGTAAGGGACGAATGGTTCGAGTGGTGTAATCAGCTAAGTATAGAGGAATTGTTGCAAAAGCGAAGTGGTGGAGTAGGCAGTGTTCTGTATACACTGTTTCATATTATTGATGTTGAATATAGCTGGATTCGTGGCATTAAAGGTGAAAAAGACAGAATATTCGATTTCAATGAATATGAAACGCTTGAAAAGGTAAAAAATCTCTCAATTGAATTACAAGGAGAAATTATTGAATTTTTGAAGCATAATGAGAATTTAAGCGATGAAATCGTAAAGGTCTCTTGGGATACAAATACTTATACAAAAAATGATATTTTACACCATACTATTGCACATGAAATTCATCATATAGGGCAGCTTTCTGTGTGGGCGAGAGAATTAAATTTATCCCCAGTACCTGCTAATTTTATAAGAAGAAAAATAAATGAACTTTAAAAAAATAAAAATAAAAGGTAAGGGCTATAAAAAGCAGCCCTTACCCATCAATCCGTTAACCTAATGGAAGTTAAGTTCTATTCCATTATTTTTGTTTTTGTAGTATTTCTACTGCAACATCAGGTCGATCTGTAACAATACCTTTTGCACCATTGTGAATTAATTTATTCATTGTTGGGACGTCATTGATTGTCCAATAATGAACAGGGATATTTAAATTGCTTAAAAACTGGATAAACTTCGGAGAATCTAAGTTAATTACTCCTGATTTAGGTGGTATTTGGAATACATCTACCTTTGGATGATATAAATGACCGAACTGGCTTGAGAATGAAGCGAATGCTTTACGAACATCTGATTCACCTGCACCGAGTGCTACTTGATTTTGAGAATGAAGCGAATGCTTTACGAATATCTGATTCACCTGCACCGAGTGCTACTTGATTTTGTGCATATAAATTAAAGCGATCGATCTGTTCGCCGTAGAAGCTTGTGACAACTACTCGATTCTCAGCACCAAGCTCTTCAATTAAACGCCATAGTTTAGATGGCATTAAACTTCCTTCATACGTATCTGGAGCATCTTTAATATCAATATTTACTAACATGTTTGGAAAAGATTGTAGAAGTTCACGTAAAGTTACAGTTTAGATGGCATTAAACTTCCTTCATACGTATCTGGCGCATCTTTAATATCAATATTTACTAACATGTTTGGATAAGATTGTAGAAGTTCGCGTAAAGTTACAACGTCTATTTTTTCATCTCGATAAGGAAATTCCCCATCCAAATCTTCAAATTGATAACCGTGGTTTAATGCATTTATTTCTGCTAAAGTCATGTCTGCAACAAGTCCATAGCCATCTGTCGTACGATCAACAGTATCATCATGGAAAACGATAATTTCCTCATCTTTGGTTAAGCGAATATCTATTTCAAAGCCCTGAACACCTAACTGCATGGCTTTTTCAAAAGCAGGCATTGTATGCTCAGGTGCTAAATGAGCACCGCCACGATGTGCGAGAATTATTGGGTGATCAAATTGTAATGCTTGTTTACCTTCTCGTTGTTGAGGTTTAGAAATAGCTTTACTACCTGCCCAAGCAGCTGCGCTTGCCGCTGCGATTGCAAGCGCAATCTTTGTTTTCTTACCCATATTCGTCCTCCTTAACAATTAAAATAATATAAATAGTACTGGCAATTTCACTTTTAAATTTTCAGTGAGCAAACAAAAAGTTCTAACTTAAACTAGTACTCTATTAACTTGCATAAGTGAATGTAAAACTGTTCGTCAACGTTGTATGCTTTTCCATTATAACGGAAAATCGAGCGTTCTGTCAGCTAAACTCTGTTGCTATCATTTTCCGGTCTATGGTATTCTTTTATGTAAGAAATGAGGGGAATACTATGAACGAACGCCAAGGACTAATCGTTTACGTCCATCAATTAAAACATGCGAAGTCTCTTCGAAAATATGGTCATGTTCTTTATATTTCTCGGAGGCAAAAATATGTAGTGCTTTATTGCGAGCGAGAGGAAATTGAATCAATGACAACAAAACTACAACGCCTTCCATTTGTGAAAGACGTTGTAAAGTCTTATCGTCCATTTGTTAAAACTGAGTTTGAAAATGCAAAACCAGATAAAGCGAAAGAATATGACTATAAAGCAGGTCTATAATATTATGTCAACGCTGGAATATAGTGATGAAGTCTCATTATTCCGATTAAGTATTGATAAAATAGTTTTGATTCCGAAAATATAGAAGAGTGCTTTATTTCTACAACAACCGCTTTTCTATCTAGTCGTTTAATACTTTCTTCAAACATTTTTTGTCGCTGTGA
>Ga0209025_1004847_pt1 | contig 11356 bp, 9 predicted proteins | sample AraplaMF_Col_mLB_FD_184256 | JGI IMG/M metagenome (GOLD analysis project Ga0209025, IMG submission 184256) | Arabidopsis root microbial communities from the University of North Carolina, USA - plate scrape MF_Col_mLB (SPAdes) (version 2) | ecosystem: Host-associated > Plants > Roots > Endosphere ... | reverse complement strand
CGCGCCGCCAGCGGACGCCTGATGGATGACATCATCCAGACCGATGCTGCGCTCAATCCCGGAAATTCCGGCGGCCCGCTTGTCTCGTCGGCAGGTGACGTCATCGGCGTCAACACGGCCGTCATTCAAGGCGCGCAAAGCATCGCTTTTTCCGTCGCGTCCAACACAGCCAAGCATGTCGTGTCGGAACTTCTGCGCTTCGGCCACGTGCGGCGCGCCTATATCGGCATTTCAGCCGATACGGTGGAACTGCATCGCCGTGTGGCACTTAAGGCCGGGCTCGTTCAGACAACCGCCGTGCGCCTGCGCCGGGTAGAAGCCGAAAGCCCGGCAGCGCGCGCCGGACTTCAGGAAGGAGACTATCTGCTGGCAATCGATGGCCAGCCCACTTCGGGTATCGACGACGTGGTCAGGCTTATGGACGGGGACAAGATCGACGTTAATGTCGAGGTATTGATCTTTTCAGTTGCCGGTCAGGTCGAACGCCATATGTTGCGCCCAACACGTCGACCGAAATCGGCGTAGCCAACTGGCATGATCCGCCGCCAAGTGAGGTCGCTGACTGGGCGCGGATCGTTTCGCAAGGCGGCGAGTTGGCGACACCGCAGCTGTTGCCGACTGCCTGCGCAATGCAGATGGCGCATGTCCAAGACTACTGCCACAGTTTCATCTGCTGGCCTTGAGCGTCTGCCCTCCGGTTTTGGTCGCCGCAACAAAGGACAACGCCGCCACTGTGATCTCGGCAGCGGCCAATGTCGCGATGACGGCGGGACGCTTGTCCTTGATTGCGGTGCCGCCGATCGGGCAGACGAGCCGATCGAGAAGCTCTGGCCTTCCGACCTCGCGTAAAAGCCAATTCTTGAAGGTCGCACGCTTCGTTTTCGAGCCAATCATCCCGACATAAGCGGCATCGTCCCGACGCAGCGCTTCTGCGGCAATCAAAAAGTCGAGCGCGTGGTCGTGAGTGAGGATGACGAAGGCGCTGCCGGCCGGTGCATCGCGCACGATCGCCTCGGGCATTGCGGTCAGGTACGTTTCGATGCCTGACACTCGCGACGCGGCAAGCTCGTCCCCACGGGTATCGATCAGCAGCGTGCGCAATGGCGCCAGCGACAGCGCCGCGGCCAGTGCGTCACCGACATGGCCCGCACCAAAGACATAGACATGCGGACGCCGGGCAATCTCGCCGTCGGCTCGCATAATCAATTCATCGGCCAATTCGCGTGTTACCACCGCGAAGGAAAGCCCGACCCGACCGCCGCAGCATTGACCGATCTCCGGTCCGAGAGGAATGCTCATTGCCTCGATCGGCTGGGAGTGGCGAAGCGCCCGTCGTGCCTGGTCAATCGCCATATACTCCAATTGCCCGCCGCCAATGGTTGAAAAGGCGCGGCTTTTGGAAACCAGCATCCACGCGTCGGTATCGCGCGGCGTCGAGCCGACTGCTCGCGTCACTTCGACGAGGATGCAATCGCGCTCTTCGCGCAGAAAGTCCCGCAAATCGTCGTGAGCGACAGGCATACGGTTCAACCCTTTCCTTTTCAACGACACGCATGCGTTCAATGGCCATCGACGCACGCTCCGGCGTGACGGGCTGACCGATGCAGGAAGAACATGATAGTCCGCAACGCTCGTATCCGCCATCGGGATTGTCTCGATCAGCGAGATTGCGAGCGTCAACGGTGCCATGCCGACGGCCTTTGACCGACGAACTGGCTCCCCGCCCTTTTCCGACAACTCCGCAAAACGAACCTGGATATTCTTGGCCGAACGACGTTCTTCGTGCCGATGTGCAGCCGCACTCAGGCTTCGTCAAGAAGCCTGAGTGCGGCTTATACTCGACAGAACAATCGTGCGCCGTATGGAATACTATCGCCACCACTGCATTTCCATGCCGCCGGCGCGGATTATGTCCACCTACCCGGTCATCACACGGCCTTCACGCCGGAACGCGTCGGGGCTCTTCGACATCCATTTGCGAAATGCACGGAAGAAGGCGCTGGGCTCCGAATAGCCAAGCTGGGCGGCGATATCGCCCGTCGTCTTCGATGTGTTGAGCAGCAGATCGACGGCAAGATCACGACGTATGTCGTCCTTGATTCCGGCGTAGCTTTGCCCCTCTTCACGCAGCCGGTGACGCAAGGTCGAGGGCGGCATGCGCATCTCTGCGGCAAGACCGGAGAAGGTTTTCCATGCAGCAGGAGGCATCTTTTCCAGCCGCCGCCTGACGTTGGAAGCGAGCCCCGCATCATAGCGGTAGCGCACAAGGATATTGGCCGGCGCCCCCCTTAAAAACTGCTTCAAGGCCTGCTCCGTACGCATGACCGGCAGATCAAGCATCGCGCTGTCGAAGCCGAGGCGGCTTGCCGGCTGCGCGAATCTGACTGGCGCACCGAAGAAGAGCCTATAGTCGGGCCCCTGCTTCGGCTCGATGCAGCGGAAATCGACGAGCCGGATTGGAATGCGCCTGCCAACCAGCCAGCAGGCTATTCCATGGATGAGGATCCAGTAGGTGCGGTAGGCGAAAGCCGAACGCGGTTCGCCGGCCTCCGCCAACTCGATTTGGGCAAGCCCGTCCCTGACGACAAGTTGGCCGCGCGGATCATCCAATACGATATCGAGGAAACGCAAAGCCCGGCGCAGCGCATGACCGAGCGTCGCCGCATGCAGGACGCAATGGCAAAGCAGGGTGAAGCTGCCGCTGCGCATCGCACGCCCGCCCATCCCGAAAAACTCGTCGTCGAGTTCGCTGGCAATGGCAAGCCAGAGAGCGCCATAGCTCTCAGCCGACACAGGTTGATCGACGATGGCCGGTAGTCCGACCGAATGCAGGAGCGGCGCGGTCGGTCGTCCCATACGCCTTAGACTGTCCAGTGCCTCCTCAACGAATGCCGGAGCGATCATGCGCCTTTCGATGTCAGTCACCCGTTCCTCCGCCTATGGCAAAACTGTCCGAAACAATGCAGCACTTTGGTCATCGCTTGCAATATGGCGACAGAATAGAATCTACCGGGTTGGGTTGTGCCGGGAGGACGGCGCGTTCCCACGAGACGATCGCAAGGTGATGGGAGCAGACCGATGCTGATCCATGGAGGAACCTTTATCGTCACCGGCGGCGGGTCGGGCCTCGGTGCTGCAACGGCGCGCATGCTGGTTGAAAATGGCGCGCGCGTGGTCATCGCCGACCTCAATGAGGCGGCCGGCGAGGTGGTTGCCGCAGACCTCGGCGCGGATGCCTGTTATATCAGGGCCGATGTGACGAGCGCTGAGGATGGGGCCGCCGTGGTGGCAACGGCGCTGGAATCGTTTGGCAGTTTGAGTGGACTGGTAAATTGCGCCGGCGTGGCACCGGGTGAGAAGATCATCGGTCGCGACGGCCCTCACGGTCTCGGCAGTTTCGTGCGCACAGTAAGCATCAACCTCGTTGGCACATTCAACATGATCCGCCTTGCGGCATCGGCCATCCGGCATCAGCAACCCGATGCCGAAGGCGAGCGTGGTGTCATCATCAACACCGCCTCGATCGCTGCCTTCGATGGGCAGGTCGGACAGGCCGCCTATGCCGCCTCCAAGGGTGGCATCGCCTCCATGACGCTTCCGATTGCGCGCGAACTTGCCCGCCACGGCATTCGCGTCGTGTCAATTGCCCCTGGAATTTTCGAGACGCCGATGATGGCGGGTATGCCGCACGAAGTGCAGGAAGCGCTTGGCAAGAGCGTGCCGTTCCCACCCCGCCTCGGCAGGCCGGCGGAATTTGCCGCACTCGTGCACCATATATGTGAAAACAGCATGTTGAACGGCGAGGTTATACGCCTCGATGGCGCACTGCGCATGAGCGCGCGCTAGTGCGTTCGGCACAGGAGGGTTGAACATGGCTTTGCAGGACCCCGTCGTCATTGTCGGAACGGCGCGCACGCCGATCGGCGGTTTCCAAGGTGAACTCAGGGAGGCAACGGCGCCCGATCTTGGAGCGGCTGCCATGCGCGCAGCACTTCAGCGTTCGAAGGTGGACCCGGATGCCATTGACGAAGTCGTCTTCGGCTGCGTGCTTCCGGCCGGTCAGGGACAAGCGCCGGCCCGGCAGGCGGCAATCGGCGCCGGTCTGCCCTTTTCCACCGGTGCAACGACGGTCAACAAGATGTGTGGATCCGGCATGAAGGCGGTCATGTTGACCCATGACCTGCTGGCGGCTGGAAGCGCCACTGTCGGCGTCGCCGGCGGCATGGAAAGCATGACCAATGCGCCCTATCTTCTTGATCGTGCCCGTGGCGGTTACAGGCTCGGCCACGGACGCGTCATCGATCATATGTTCCTCGACGGGCTGGAGGATGCTTATGACAAGGGACGTTTGATGGGCACCTTCGCGGAGGACTGTGCTGAAGCTTACCAGTTCACGCGCGAGGCGCAGGATCGTTACGCAGTGACGTCGCTCACCCGCGCTCAAAGGGCCATCGATGCGGGCTACTTCGATGCCGAGATCACGCCGGTCACAATCGCAGTGGGAAAGGCCGAGCAGACGGTCAGCCGGGATGAACAGCCAGGCAAGGCGAAGATCGACAAGATCCCCCTCCTCAAGCCAGCCTTTCGCGACGGTGGCACAGTAACGGCCGCCAATTCCAGCTCGATCTCCGACGGCGCTGCCGCTCTCGTGCTGATGCGTCGTTCCGAAGCCGAACGAAAGGGTTTGCAACCCCTTGCGACGGTCACCGGCCACGCCACGCATTCGCAGGCGCCCAGTCTCTTTGCCACTGCGCCGATCGGTGCCTTGCGAACACTGTCCGATCGCACCGGCTGGCCGCTTCACACCGTCGATCTCTTCGAGATCAACGAAGCATTTGCCGTCGTCGCCATGGCTGCAATGCGCGACCTCCGGTTGCCGGACGAAAAGGTAAACGTCCATGGTGGGGCCTGCGCGCTTGGCCACCCGATCGGTGCGTCGGGCGCACGCATTCTCGTCACTCTGCTTGCCGCCCTCGAGCGCTATGATCTGAAACGCGGCATGGCAGCTTTGTGCATTGGCGGTGGCGAGGCAACCGCCTTGGCGATCGAGCGTCACTAGGAAGGGCCGGGAGGAGACCAGCATGATCCTTTCCGAACTGCAGCAGCAAATCCGCGATCTCGCCAGAGATTTCGCCCGCGAGCGGCTTTGGCCCGGAGCGGCCGCCCGTGACAGGGAACACAGGTTCCCGCGCGAGGAGCTTGATGAGATGGGCGAACTCGGCCTGCTCGGCATGCTGGTTCCGGAACAGTATGGTGGCTCCGACACCGGCACGCTTGCCTACGCAGCCGCGCTGGAGGAGATCGCCGCGGGCGACGGGCCATGCTCCACCATCATGAGCGTTCATAGTTCCGTCGCCTGTGTGCCGATCCTGAAGTTCGGCACCGACGAGCAGAAGCAGCGTTTCCTTCCCAGGCTTGCCAGTGGCGAATGGATTGGCGGCTTTGCGCTGACGGAACCTCAAGCGGGTTCAGACGCATCCAATCTGCGCAGCCGCGCACGCCGCGATGGCGATCACTACGTCCTCGACGGTGCCAAGCAGTTCATCACCTCGGGTAAGAACGGCCAGATGGTCATCGTCTTTGCGGTGACCGATCCGGACGCCGGCAAGAAGGGGATCACCGCCTTCATCGTGCCGACCGATACGTCAGGCTATGAAGTGATCCGCGTCGAGGAAAAGCTTGGGCTGCATTCGACAGACACCTGCCAGATTGCCTTCAACGGCATGCGGATCCCCGCTGATTTGAGGTTGGGCGCCGACGGCGAGGGATATCGGATCGCATTGGCAAACCTCGAAGGCGGACGGATCGGCATTGGCGCTCAGGCCGTTGGCATGGCGCGTGCTGCTTTTGAATCGGCACGCGACTATGCGCGTGAACGCACGGCCTTCGGCAAGGCGATTATCGAGCATCAGGCTGTAGCCTTCCGGCTTGCCGACATGGCGACCCAGATCGAAGCAGCCCGCCAGCTCGTCTTTCACGCTGCGGCGTTGCGCGACAATGGTCTGCCCTGCCTTTCGCAGGCATCGATGGCCAAGCTTTTCGCGTCCGAGATGGCAGAGCGGGTCTGCTCGGATGCGATCCAGATCCATGGGGGCTATGGCTATATGTCCGATTATCCCGTCGAGCGAATCTATCGGGATGTCCGCATCTGCCAGATCTATGAAGGAACGAGCGACGTGCAGAAAATGGTGATCGCACGCAATCTATAACAAAAATGCGCTGTGCCGTTTCTGAGGCGAGAAGGACAAGCGCAGTGGAGGGAAACACGATATGACGGACGCTGCTCAACTGAGCCTCCATGTTCCGGAACCTGCCGTGCGACCGGGCGGCCAACCCGATTTTTCCAACGTGAAGATTGCCAAGGCCGGCCTTGTGCCGCGCCCCGAGATAGACGTTGCGCCAGAGGAAATCCGCGATCTCGCCTATTCGATCATCCGCGTGCTCAATCGCGAAGGCGAAGCAGTCGGCCCCTGGTCAGGCATGCTTTCCGACGACCAGTTACTGACCGGCCTGCGCAACATGATGAAGCTTCGCGCCTTTGACGCCCGCATGCTGATGGCGCAACGCCAGGGCAAGACGTCCTTCTACATGCAGCATCTCGGCGAGGAGGCCGTCAGCTGCGCCTTCCGCAAGGCACTCCAAAAGGGTGACATGAATTTTCCGACCTACCGGCAGGCGGGTCTCCTGATCGCCGACGGCTACCCGATGGTCGAGATGATGAACCAGATCTTTTCGAACGAGAGCGATCCGCTGCACGGCCGCCAGCTGCCAATCATGTATTCGTCGAAGCAACACGGTTTCTTCACGATCTCCGGAAACCTGGCGACGCAATACGTACAGGCCGTCGGCTGGGCCATGGCGTCTGCCATCAAGAACGACAGGAGGATTGCGGCGGGCTGGATCGGAGATGGTTCCACTGCCGAATCCGACTTCCACTCCGCACTGGTTTTTGCCTCCACCTACAAAGCACCGGTGATCCTCAACATCGTCAACAATCAATGGGCAATTTCCACTTTCCAGGGCATTGCGCGTGGCGGCTCCGGGACGTTTGCCGCACGTGGACTTGGCTTTGGCATTCCGGCGCTGCGCGTAGACGGCAACGATTACCTCGCCGTCTACGCCGTCGCCTGCTGGGCGGCCGAGCGTGCCAGGCGGAATCTCGGCCCGACATTGATCGAATATGTCACCTATCGCGTCGGCGCGCATTCGACATCGGATGACCCGAGCGCCTATCGACCGAAGACGGAGTCCGAAGCCTGGCCGCTTGGCGACCCGGTCCTGCGCCTGAAGAAGCATCTGATCGTCAGGGGAGTGTGGTCGCAAGAGCGCCACGTGCAGGCCGAAGCCGAGATCATGGACGAGGTCATCGAAGCCCAGAAGCAGGCCGAGCATCACGGCACGCTACATGCTGGCGGCAAACCTTCCGTGCGCGACATATTCGAAGGCGTCTATGCAGAAATGCCGCCGCACATTCGTCGCCAACGGCAGAAGGCAGGTTTCTGACATGGCCAGAATGACGATGATTGAAGCGGTACGCAGCGCCATGGACGTCTCAATGGGCCGCGACGACAACGTCGTCGTGTTCGGCGAGGATGTCGGATATTTCGGGGGCGTCTTTCGCTGTACCCAAGGGCTGCAGGCGAAGTATGGCAAGACACGCTGTTTCGACACGCCGATCAGCGAATCCGGCATTGTCGGGACCGCCATCGGCATGGCCGCCTACGGGCTGAAACCCTGCGTCGAGATCCAGTTCGCCGATTACATGTATCCGGCCTACGACCAGATCACCCAGGAGGCAGCGCGCATCCGCTATCGCTCGAACGGCGACTTCACATGCCCGATCGTGCTGCGCATGCCGACCGGCGGCGGCATCTTCGGCGGCCAGACGCACAGCCAGAGTCCGGAGGCGTTGTTTACGCATGTCTGCGGCTTGAAGGTCGTCGTTCCTTCTAATCCCTATGACGCGAAGGGACTGCTGATCGCGGCGATCGAGGATCCGGATCCGGTAATGTTCCTGGAGCCGAAACGGCTCTATAATGGGCCGTTCGATGGCCATCACGAGCGGCCTGTGACACCCTGGTCGAAGCATGAACTCGGCGAAGTGCCAGAGGGACACTACTCTATTCCTATCGGCAAGGCGGACGTGCGCCGGTCGGGTTCGGCCGTGACGGTGATCACTTACGGCACGATGGTGCACGTCGCGCTCGCCGCTGCCGAAGACACGGGCATCGACGCCGAAGTGATCGACCTGCGCAGCCTGCTGCCGCTCGATCTCGATGCGATCGTGCAATCGGTCAACAAGACTGGACGTTGCGTGGTCGTTCACGAGGCGACACTGACTTCGGGGTTCGGCGCGGAGATCGTCTCCCTCGTGCAGGAGCATTGCTTCTACCACCTCGAAGCACCGGTCGTGCGCGTCGCCGGTTGGGATACGCCCTATCCACACGCCCAGGAATGGGACTACTTTCCCGGCCCCGGGCGCGTCGGACGCGCCCTTGCCGAAGTCATGGAGGCCTGACACATGGGCGAGTTTATCATCAAGATGCCCGATGTCGGCGAAGGCGTGGCCGAGGCCGAGCTTGTGGAATGGCATGTCAAGGCAGGTGACCCCGTCAAGGAGGATATGGTCATCGCTGCCGTCATGACCGACAAGGCGACGGTCGAGATCCCATCGCCAGTCACCGGAACCGTCGTATGGCTGGGCGCTGAAATCGGCGACAAGATCGCCGTCAAGGCTCCGCTCGTCAGGATCGAGACGAGTGGCGGCGAGGCGAGCGATCACGTCGAAGCGCGTCCTGCCGAAGTTCCCGCCAAAGCGACCGCAAGCCCACCCCCGGCTATTGCGCCAGCCCCGCCGCCTCAATCGAAGGCCGCAAGTGCGCCACGCCCCGAGGCTGCGGCTCCGGCAGAAAAGCCCCTGGCATCACCATCGGTGCGGCTGTTTGCCAGGGAAAGCGGCGTCGACCTGCGCCAACTCAAGGGGTCGGGTCCCGCCGGGCGCGTCCTTCGCGAGGACGTCGAACAATTCATTGCCCGTGGCGAGCCGTCTTCCATCCAGCCGGCCATGGCGAAGAAGACGTCGACCGAAGAGGTCAAGCTTACTGGCCTCAGGCGGCGGATCGCCGAGAAAATGTCGTTGTCGACCTCCCGCATTCCTCACATCACCTATGTCGAGGAAGTCGACGTGACCGCGCTTGAGGAGTTGCGGGCGACGATGAACCGCGACCGCAAGCGCGAGCAGCCGAAACTCACGGTGCTGCCGTTCTTGATGCGGGCTATCGTAAAGGCGGTCGCCGAGCAACCGAACGTCAACGCGACCTTCGACGACGAGAAGGGCATTCTGATCCGCCATGGCGCCGTCAATATCGGTATTGCCGCGCAGACACCGGCCGGGCTTGTCGTCCCGGTGGTCAAGAACGCCGAGGCGCGCGGCATCTGGGATTGCGCCAGTGAGATCGGGCGCCTTGCGGAAGCTGCACGCGCCGGCACTGCGACCCGCGACGAACTTGGTGGCTCGACCATCACCATCAGTTCACTCGGTGCTCTCGGCGGCATCGTCTCGACGCCTGTCATCAACCATCCGGAAGTCGCGATCGTCGGGGTCAACAAGATCGCCGTGCGACCGGCCTGGGATGGAACCCAGTTTGTCCCGCGCAAGATGATGAACCTGTCCTCGAGTTTCGACCATCGCATCGTCGACGGATGGGATGCAGCCACCTTCGTCCAACGTGTCCGGCTCCTTCTTGAAACCCCTGCCCTTATCTTCATCGAAAGCTAGGATCCATGAAAGAGATCGTCTGCAAGCTTCTCGTCATCGGCGCCGGACCGGGGGGCTATGTCTGCGCTATCCGGGCCGGACAACTCGGCCTCGACACCGTCATCGTTGAAGCCGACAAACCGGGCGGCACCTGCCTGAACGTCGGCTGCATTCCCTCGAAGGCCTTCATTCACGCAGCCGACGAGTTTGGTGCCACCAGACAAATGCTTGCCGGCAGGAACGCCATGGGCATTCGTGTCGAGGCTGTATCGATCGACCTTGCAAAGACCATCGCCTGGAAGGACGGTATCGTCGGGCGGTTGAATGGAGGCGTTTCTGCTCTCCTGCAAAAGGCAAGGGTCAAGATCGTTCACGGCCGGGCGACCTTCCGTGACGGTAAAACGGTGGAGGTCGACACCGAAGTGGGCGTGCAGGTCATTCGCGCCGAGACGGTGGTGATTGCTACAGGTTCCGAACCCGTCGAACTGGCTGCCCTGCCCTTCGCAGGGAGGGTCATTTCGTCGACGGAAGCGCTTTCACTCGTCGAATTGCCAAAGCAACTCGTTGTCGTGGGTGGAGGCTATATCGGCCTCGAGCTTGGCACCGCATTCGCCAAGCTGGGCTCGGACGTAACAGTCGTTGAAGCCATGCAGCAGATACTGCCGCAATATGACGCCGATCTCGTACGGCCGGTTGCACGACGCCTTGGCGAGCTCGGTGTTCGCGTTCTGACAGGCGCACAAGCTAAGGGCCTGTCGCACGACGGCGATGCGCTGGCCGTCGGAATGCCGGACGGCCAGCAACAGTTGCTTCCCGCCGATCGCGTGCTGGTGACCGTCGGTCGCCGTCCGAAGATCGCCGGATCGGGGATCGACGAACTCGATCTCGATCGCACCGGACCATATCTGCGCATCGACGATTGTTGCCGCACCTCGATGCGGGGCGTCTACGCGATCGGCGATATCACCGGTGAACCGATGCTCGCCCATCGTGCCATGGCACAGGGGGAAATGGTCGCAGAGATTGTTGCCGGAAAAAAGCGCGCCTGGGACAAACGCTGCATCCCGGCGATCTGCTTTACCGATCCGGAAATCGTAACGGTGGGGCTTTCACCGGATGAGGCTCGTGCTCAAGGCTACGCGATCCGTGTCGGACAATTTCCGTTCAGCGCAAATGGCCGCGCCATGACGATGCTGTCTGAGGAAGGCTTCGTGCGGGTCGTCGCGCGTGCCGATACCGGTCTTGTCCTCGGCCTGCAGGCCGTCGGTGCCGGCGTATCCGAACTCTCGGCCGACTTTGCGCTGGCAATCGAGATGGGCGCGCGGCTGGAAGACCTCGCGGGTACCATCCACGCGCATCCGACGCGTAGCGAGGCTATCCAGGAAGCAGCGTTGAAGGCGCTGGGGCACGCGTTGCACATCTGAACGCCGTTTTGGGGCATGATCGGCACCGGAAGCACGATACCTGTTTGGACACGCCGCTTTATCTGCTAGCTAGCGCTCCAATCAAGACCGGAGCAATTGGGAATGGCCGCCGCATTCTACCGAGACTATATCGCTGATTTGAAAGCCAGGATCGACGACCTTCACGCCAGCACTG
>Ga0209025_1004845_pt1 | contig 11360 bp, 9 predicted proteins | sample AraplaMF_Col_mLB_FD_184256 | JGI IMG/M metagenome (GOLD analysis project Ga0209025, IMG submission 184256) | Arabidopsis root microbial communities from the University of North Carolina, USA - plate scrape MF_Col_mLB (SPAdes) (version 2) | ecosystem: Host-associated > Plants > Roots > Endosphere ... | reverse complement strand
GAGCGCCAGCAGATTCGTCTGGAAGGCGATCTCGTCGATGACGCCGATGATCTGGCCGATGCGACCGGACGAGCTTTCGATCCGCCCCATGGCGTCGATGGCATTGCGCACGATGCCGCCGGACTTGGCAGCGCTCGCCTTGGTCTCGTTGACCATATCGCGCGCCTCGTTCGCCCGCTCGGAAGCGTGGCGAACCGTCGAGGTGATCTCGTCAAGTGCTGCCGCCGTCTCTTCGAGGGCCGCTGCCTGCTGCTCCGTCCGGCGCGAGAGATTGTTCGCCGCTTCCGAAATGTCGCCGGCACTGGCAGTGACGATCTCGGTCGAGTGCGAGATGGAGCCGATGACATCGCGAAGCGCCGCGACGGCCGTGTTGAAGTCCTCTCTCAGCTTGCCATATTCCGGCGCGATATGGCCGATCTCGGCGGTCAGGTCGCCGCTTGCCAAGAGCTCGAGCGCGGCACCGACGGTCTCCATCGCATCCGCTTGCGCTTCCGCCGTTGCCCGCTGGCGCTGCTCGTTGCCGCGCCGCTCGGAACTCAGCCGCTCCTGCTGCTCGGCCTCGCGTGAACGCAGTTCCAGCCGTTCGCGAACGGAATCGCGCAGCACCACCAGCACCTTGGCCATCTGGCCGATCTCGTCGCCGCGGTCCGTCTCCGGCACCTCGGACGAAAGATCCTCATCGGCGATCGCCCGCATCGAGGCCTTCAGCTTCTCGACCGGCTTCACGACGCTGCGCACGATCGCAAGCGCCGCCATCAGAATGGCGAGTGCAGCGGCGGCGAGGATGCCTGCGACCTGCCAGGCGCGTTCGCGGAACATCGCCGCCAGATCGTCGGCATAGACGCCGGTACCGACCACCCAGCCCCAGGGCTTGAAGCCGGCAACGTGCGAATATTTCAGCACCGGCGCGTCAGCGCCCGGCTTCGGCCAGTAGTAGTCGACGAAGCCCTGGCCGCTCTTTTCGACGGTCTTGACGAACTCGACGAAGAGGTGCTTGCCGTTCGGATCCTTGTTTTCAGTGAGGTCCTTGCCGTCGAGCTCCGGTTTGATCGGATGCATCACCATGGTCGGATGCATGTCGTTGACCCAGAAATAGCCGTTGCCCTGGTAGCGCATCGCCTTGATCGCCTCGAGCGCGCGCTTCTGCGCCTCCTCACGCGAAAGCGTGCCGGCCACCTCCTGCTTGTGATAGGCGTCGAACACCGCGATAGCGTTCTCGTCCATTGCCGCGAGCATCGCCTTGCGCTCGCCAACGAGCTTGTCCTGCGCCTGAAACAGACCGAATGTCAGCGCTGCTGCCATGGTCAAAAGCGCAAATGCCACCAGCGCGTAGAGACGCGCCGAGATCCTGAATTTCTTCATTGCCAATCCCCTGCCCCTTCGGCGCTCCCGGCGCCGCCCCTTCGCAACCTGGCCGCAGCTGGCATGGCCGGCCGCACTCCAAGAGCCTGCAGGATAGGGAAAGGTCTTTGCAAAGCCCCTAACAACCGATCCCTAAATTTCACATTTCTCAAGCACCCCTTCGAAAGTCTAAGGCGACGGCACGGTGGGATGCTGCTCGCATTTGTGCGGCGGCGGGCCTTCCCTCGGCAAGCGCGGTCGGGTTACATCTTTCATCCAACAGGGAGACAGGCCGCATGACCGAACAGACCAAACCGACCGGCGAGCTGACCTTGCGCACGCTCGCCATGCCCGGAGACGCCAATGCGGCCGGCGATATCTTCGGCGGCTGGGTGATGGCACAGATGGACCTTTCCTGCGGTATCCGTGCGGCCGAACGCGCCCGCGGCCGTGTGGTCACGGCAGCCGTCAAGGAGATGGCCTTCGCGCTTCCGGTCAAGATCGGCGACACGCTCTGCATCTATACCGATGTCGTCAAGGTCGGCCGCACCTCGATGACGCTCAAGGTCGAGGCCTGGGCCCAGCGCTATCTCTCTTCGCATCGCATGGAAAAGGTCACGGATGCGATCTTCGTCATGGTCGCGCTCGACGAAAACGGCAAGCCCAAGCCGGTGCCGGCGGAGGAATAGGAGCGGCGGCCGTGGATCAGGTTCCGACCAACCCGGAAATCTTCCCGCATATCCGCACCGTTATGGGCATGGTCGTCAGCCTGAGCCTGGCGAGGCTGCTCAGCGGACTGGCGCTCTTCGTGCAGCACCCCGGCAAGACACGTGTCTACTGGATCCACCTCGGCTGGGTCCTGTTCATGTTCGTCTTCCTCGTGCATTTCTGGTGGTGGGAGTTCCACCTGCATTCGCTGGCCGTCATCGACGTCAGCGTCTACCTGTTCGTCATCCTCTATTGCTGCGTCTTCTTCTTCCTCTGCGTGATGCTGTTCCCGACGACGCTCGAGGACTATAGCGACTACGAACACTATTTCATGTCGCGCCGTGCCTGGTTCTTCGGCTTCCTCGCGCTTGCCTTTGCCGTCGACCTCGTCGACACCGCGCTGAAGGGCAAGCAGTATTTTGCCTCCTACGGTCTCGAATACCCCGCCCGCAACACCGCCTATATCCTCTTCTGCATCGCCGCCGCCTGGACGGCGAATCGGCGCTTCCATGCCGCCTTCGTCGTCGTCGCTGTCGCCTATCAGCTTCTCTGGATGTATCGGGCCTTCGATCTCCTGGATTGAGACTATCGATCGAATCGTCTGCGGAGGTTTTCCGCCTTGGGTGCACCTCGCCCCTTGATCCCGAGGCGATGCGGTGCTTTATCCGTTAGACATATTTGAATCTCGCATCATGGCACGTCGGGGGACTGTCGCATCATGGAAATCTTTACCGCTGCCGGTCTGGCAGCGCTTCTGCAAGTCATCGTCATCGACCTCGTTCTTGCCGGCGACAACGCCGTCGTCATCGGCCTTGCCGCCGCCGGGCTGCCGACGGAGCAGCGCAAGAAGGTCATCCTCGTCGGTATCATCGCGGCAACCGTGCTGCGCATCGCGCTCGCCAGCGTCACGGTCCAGCTCCTGGAAATCATCGGCCTTTTGCTCGCCGGCGGTATTTTGCTGCTGTGGGTCTGCTGGAAGATGTGGCGCGAAATCCGCGAGCAGCAGGCAGCTAACGCGGCAGGCGAAGGCGGCGCTGCCAGCAACGCGCCCCAGAAGACCTTCATGCAGGCGGCCATCCAGATCGTCATCGCCGACATCTCGATGTCGCTCGACAACGTGCTGGCCGTCGCAGGCGCCGCCCGCGAACATCCGACGATCCTGGTTATCGGCCTTGCGCTTTCGATTGCGATGATGGGCGTGGCAGCCGGTTTCATCGCCCGGCTGCTCAACCGTTATCACTGGATCGCCTATATCGGCCTCGCAATCATCCTCTATGTCGCGCTCGACATGATCTATCGCGGCTGGGTCGAGGTCTGGCCGCACGTCGCGCCGGCCGTGGCAGCCATGGTCTGACGCCAGCGCGACGCGCTGCAGACCGTTAACAATGCAAAAGGCAGGGCTTGGGCCCTGCCTTTTTGTTTGCAGCGGTCTTAACCGCTACAGCGGCCGGACGCCTCTTAGCCCTTGAAGATGAACGAGGCGCCTAAGGCGATCAGGGCGAAACCGACCAGATGGTTCCAGCCGATCGACTCCTTCAGCCAGAAAACTGAGAAGGCGGCAAAGACCAGAAGCGTGATCACCTCCTGCATCGTCTTCAGCTGTGCGGCGGAATAGACCTGATGGCCGATGCGGTTGGCCGGCACCGCCAGGCAATATTCGAAGAAGGCAATGCCCCAGCTTGCCACGATCGCCATGTAGAGCGGTGACGACGTGTATTTCAGATGCCCATACCAGGCGAAGGTCATGAAGACGTTGGAAAACAGGAGCAGAAGAATCGGCCAGAGATAGGCCGGAGAGAGAGTGAAGGACATAGAGAACCTCGGGGCGCGAATCATGCTCCGACGATGCCCCGCAGCCCCGTCCGGGCGCAAGTCCTGCCGGCCTTCCATTGGCTCAAGTGACGCCTCGGAGCGAGCCGATACGGGATTTTCTGCCGGTCAGGGTGTCGAATCGACGACGAACCGGCATTTTTTCCGTCATTTAGCAAGTCATGCCCCAATATTTTACGGGTTTTGCCACAATTTTGTACTGGCGCATGAGCAATGTCGCTCGACTGTCCGACGGGACAGGCAGGGGAATACCACACTTCGAAACGGCGGTTGCCGTGAAGTTGGCTCCGCGCCTTGCGCGCGGTTCGCCGACACGCCGATGCTGCGTATCAGACGCTGGGCACGCGCATGTCCGCTGAAATTTCCCATGGGAACATTGGAAACAGTTGAGCAACCGGGTGCCATGCCGGCGATCGCCAGGCCGCCCCGACCGTTCGCACCCAGCAACTTGTCAAGGAGACCTGACCATGAAGGTCCTGGCGTTTCTTGCGGCTGCCTATGTCGCGCTCCTATCGCCAACTCTCGCCAGCGCGGGCATGCTTGCCCAGGCGCAGCAATATAAAGGCCTGCACGAGGTCAAGAACAACAAGACCCTTCGCGCAGCGCTCGGCATCAACCCTGCACGTACCCCCTGGTGCGGCCATTTCATGGGCATGGTTGCCCGCAAGTCCGGCCGCAGTCCACCGCAGAGCTTCGGCTTCGCCCGCTCGTGGCTTCGGTTCGGTGCACCGGTGAAGCTCGCCTATGCGCGCGCCGGCGATATTGTCGTCGTGCGCACCGGTCGTGGCTACCACGTCGGCATCCTGTCCACGCTGTCGAAGTCGACGGCCCAGTTGATCGGCGGCAATCAGTCCGGCGGCGTCAGGGTCTCGCAGTTCGCGCGGGGCCAGGTCGTCGGCGTGCGGCGTTAGAGCATCCCGCTTCACGTGGAATCACTTGAAGCGGGATGCTCTAGAAACAATGTGCTAGAGCGACCTTAGTGCGTTCACCTGAACGCACGGCGCTCTAGAGCGGCAAGCCAAGGGCGGGGACCACTTCGCACCAGGCCTTGCGCCGGAGGGCCTAAAGCCCAACCGGACCAGAGATCTGCATCGCCGCATCGGGCGGACCGCTGATGCGCGTCCTCACGCGAGGGCCAGGCACATTGCGCAGCGCCGCTCGGGCGGAAGGCCGTGCGCGGCCTCGTTTGCAAGGATCTGCGCGAGACGCGCGTCGAGTTCGTCCCCGGCAAGCGTAGCGAAGCCGAGTGTGCGGTAGAAGTGCTCGTTCCATTTGAGATCGCGGAACGTCGTCAGCGTTACCGCGGCAAGCGAACGGGCGCGCGCATGCGCGATCGCAGCCAGCATCATGGCGCGCCCAAGCCCGCGGCCCTGGCTTTCCTGCAGCACGGCAAGCTGCCAGATGTGCAGCGCACCCTCGGCGCTCGCGGCACAAAGGAAGCCGAGCGGTCGATCCTGCTCGTCGACGGCCACCAGGGACAGGCCGGTGCGCAGGAAGTCGACATGAGCTTGCGCGGACTGCACATCGTCGTCGGCAATCCAGGCCAGGTCGGGGATGGTGCGAAAAAGCGCGCCGGAGGAGCGCTCGATGCCGGGCAGCAAAGCTGTATCGTCTTCACGTGTGGGTCGAATCAGGGTCATAGTGACCGCATCCTACAGCGCAGACCGTCGTATGGGGTGCGCGAAGTTCGCTGCCGCCCTTTAAATCCCGAGAATCATTAGCCGGATAACGGAATATCGCTAGTCGGCGATCATATTCATGGCCGACTCGAGCCCGGCTGCCGGACTCGACAACGGCCGCGGTCCGTTGCGGACATGATCGGCGGCGCCAGCCATGGACGCCTGGGCCAGCGCAACGATGGAGGCTCCATCCTCATAGGCCGCTTCTGCCGCCTGGGCGATTGCGGCAAGGTAGCCGTCACGGCTTCCCGCCTTGAACAGCGCCCACGCACCCTCGACGAGACGAACCTCGAGGACAGCGCCGGAACGACGCGCCGCCTCGGCAAAAAGCGCCGTGGTGGGTGCGACCGTCGTTTCCACCGCGCAAAGCGCAACCACCTTGCCGCCGGTCGCGGCCGCTTTCTCCGCCAGCGCCGCATCGACGCGCACGATCGGGACGGCATTGCCCATCCCGGTCTTCGCTACGCTCGGCCCGTGCGTCGAGCAGGTGAGCAGCACCACGTCGGCCTCTGCCGCCAGCGCCGAGAGAACCGCCGCGGTCTGCTGCGTGATGTCCTCGGTCAGGCCGCCCGCTTCCTCCGCCGCGCGCAGCAGATCGGCGCGGACCGTATGGCGCAAGTTCGCGGAGGACAATCCGAGTTCGCGCGCAGCATTCTCGAAAACGGCGACGTTGCTGTCGGCCGTATGCAGGCAGGAGATGATCAATTGGCGGCCTTTGAATGACGAACGCCTGACGGCGCGGTTCTGACTTTGCGAAACTTGCACAATCGCCGCACGCCTGGAAGCGTCGACGGACACAATCTGTCGTAGAGGCCACACGAACCGTCTATTTGCGCCTCCGGCCCAGCAATGGACACAAATCGGGGCAATTTATGCTTCTCGACTTTTCTAATTTAAGTTACGCTTATTTTCCTTCTGACCAGATGCCGCGGGAGGGGCTGCCCTCTTGGAACGGAAGCTCGCCGTGATCCTTGCTGCCGATGTCGCTGGCTACAGTCGCCTTGTCGCGATTGACGAGGAAGGTGCGCTCGCAACGCTTGCCACCTATTGTGCAACGATTTCAAGCCTTGTGACCGAGCATGGCGGGCGCATCTTCGGCGCCGCTGGCGATAGCCTTGTCGCAGAATTCCAGAGTGCAGTGCAGGCGGTTCGGGCAGCGGTCGCCATCCAGCGGACCCTGCAGCGGAGAAACGCCGACCTCGCGCCGGAGCGGCGCATGGAGTTCCGCATCGGCCTCAATCTCGGCGACGTCGTGGTCGACGGCGGCAACCTGCTTGGCGACGGCGTGAATGTGGCGGCGCGGCTGCAGCAGGTGGCGAAGCCGGCCGACATCTGCATCTCCGGTGCGTTGCACGACCAGATCGTCGGCAAGCTGGAGTTTCCCGTGCACCGGCTTGGCGATCGCGCGCTCAAGAACATGCCGCGCCCGGTGCCGGTGCACCGCGTCGACTGGCATGAGGACCCGGTGAGGCCGGATCTGCCCGGCATGCCGCTTGCCCTGCCCGACAAGCCGTCGATCGCCGTTCTGCCCTTCGTCAACATGTCCGGCGACCCCGAACAGGACTTCTTCGCCGACGGTCTGACCGAGGACATCATCACGGCGTTGTCGCTCTACCGCTGGTTCTTCGTCATCGCCCGCAACTCCTCTTTCGCCTACAAGGGCCGCGCCGTCGACGTCAAACAGATCGGCCGCGATCTCGGCGTGCGCTACATCGTCGAGGGCAGCGTGCGCCGCTCAGGCTCGCGCGTGCGCGTCACCGGACAGTTGATCGAGGCGGAAACCGGCATCCATCTCTGGGCGCAGCGCTACGAGCGCGAATTCGCCGACATTTTCGCCATCCAGGATGAGATCACCCAACATGTGGTCGCGGCGATCGAGCCGGAGATCCTGATTGGCGAAAACCGCCGGGCGCTGTTACGCGGCAGCGACAATCTCGACGCCTATGAATGCCACATGCGCGGCACGCTGCTGCACAATGCGCAGGACTCCGCCGCGCATTTCGACGACGCGATCGAGTGGCAACGCCGCGCGATCGCCCTCGACCCCGAATTCGGCCGCGCGCACATGATGCTGGCCCGCTCGCTGTTTGCCCGCTGCTATTTCGGCTTCAGCGACGACATTGACCGGGATAGCGCGGAGTTGGCGGCGGAGGCTGCACGCGCCGTTGTGATCGAGGATCACGATCCCTATTGCCACTATGTCATGTGCCTCGCCAATTTCGCTGCCCGGCGGCCGCATGCCGCGGTCCAGGAGGCGCAACAGGCGATCGATCTCAACCCCAATTTTGCGCTCGCTCACATGGCGCTCGGCTGGGCGCGCATCTACATCGGCCGTTTCGCCGAGGCATTGGACCCGCTGCACAAGGCCCTGAGGTTGAGCCCGCACGATCCCCTGACCTACCTCTTCTTCAACCGCATCGCTCTCGCCCACTACCACCTCGGCAATTACGAGGAAGCGCTGCGTCACGCCGAACGGGCGCTGCTCCTGCGCCGCACCTATTTCAACCTGGTCATTCTGCTCGCCTGCCTTGGCCAGCTCGACCGCAACGAGGAAGCCCGCAGGATCGTTCCCGAGGCCGTCGCCAACGCGCCTGTCGATTTACCGCGCTACTGGCGCTTCTTCACCGGCTATGTCGACCCTGCCGACCACGCACATTTCAAAGACGGGCTCGTCAAGGCGGGCCTGCCCATCGTCCCGTAGGCCGCCATGACACGAGCCCAGCTGTTCGGCGTTCTCATCGGCCTCACAGTGGTGGCGTTCTTCACGGTCCTGCGCGCAAACGATCCGCAGCTTCTGAGGCAGGCGCGCGACGTCACCTTCGACGAATACCAGCGGATCGCGCCGCGCGGCTTCGAGACCATGCCGGTCAAGGTGATCGATATCGACGAGGCGTCGCTGCGTGAATTCGGCCAATGGCCCTGGCCGCGCGACCGCCTGGCGAATTTGACCAACCGGCTGACCGAGATGGGCGCGGCAGCGATTGCCTTCGACGTGCTCTTTGCCGAGCCCGACCGCCTGTCGCCGCGCACGGTCGTGCGCGACGTCGGCGGCGTCGATCCATCCTTCGTCGCAACCCTGCCCGATAATGACGAGATCTTTGCCCAGGCGATCCAAGACAAGCCGGTCGTGCTCGGTTTCGGCCTCACCAACGACGGCAGTTACCTGCCGTCGGTCAAGGCGGGCTTTGCCTTCACCGGCGAAACCGCTGCCGAGGCGCCGCCGCGCCTGCACGCCGCAACGCCGCTACGGCCCCAGCTCGAAGCCAACGCCGCCGGGCTCGGCCATATCAGCCTCAATCCCGGCTCCTCCTCCGCGGTGGTGCGGGCCGCACCGCTGTTCCTCAGCGACGGGCAGCAGTTCTACCCGAGCCTCGCCCTGGAGGCGCTGCGCGTGGCGCAGGGCGCCTCGACCTATGTGCTCGCCGCAGCACCCAACGTCGCCAACACGCTCACCGCCGTCAAGATCGGCGACTTCGTCGTGCCGCTCACCTCGACCGGCGAACTCTGGCTCTACGTCACGCCGGACACGACGGAGCGCTACATTTCCGCCCGGCGGGTTCTCACGGACGAAGCCTCCTCTCCGGACGTTCGCGCCGCGATCGAAGGCAGCATCGTCTTCATCGGCACGTCGGCTGCCGGACTGCAGGACGTGCGCACCACCGCGCTCGGGCAGAACGTGCCCGGCGTCTCCATCCATGCCCAGATCGTCGAGCAGATCCTCTCCGGCCGCTATCTGTCGCGTCCAGACTGGGCCGACGGGCTCGAAATCCTCTCGATCGCACTGGCCGGCACGCTGCTCGTGCTGTTGACCACTTTCGTCAGCCCCGTGGTGGCGCTGGTCTGCGGCCTCGCGGTCACGGTGTTGGGGCTCGCAGCCTCCTGGCTCGCCTTCTACTATGGCGGGCTACTCGTCGATCCGCTGGCGCCGATCCTCGCCGCCTCGATCACCCATTTCTCCGCCACCGCCTATCGCTTCCTGGTGACGGATCGCGAACGACGCGAGGTCCGCCAGGCCTTCGGGCGCTATCTCTCGCCATCGCTGCTCTATCGCATCGAGCACACGCGCAATGCGCTGAGCCTTGGCGGCGACGACCGCGAGCTGACGGTGATGTTCGTCGACGTGCGCAGCTTCACCGAGATGAGCGAGCGCATGACGCCGACCGAGGTCGTCGCCTTCCTCAACACGCTGCTCGACGCGCTGAGCCGCCATGTGCTCGCCAATGAGGGCACGCTCGACAAGTTCATCGGCGATTCCATCATGGCCTTCTGGAACGCCCCGGTCGATGTGGTCAACCATCCGCAAAAGGCACTTCGCGCCGCGCTCGGCATGCGCGAGACCCTGGCCCGGCTGAATGCCGAAGACGCCTTCGGTTTCGGCTCCGGCCATGAGGTGCGCATCGGCATCGGCATCCATACCGGGCTCGCCTGCGTCGGCAACATGGGTGCCGAAACCCGCTTCAACTATTCGGCGGTTGGCGACACCGTCAACATCGCGGCCCGCATCGAAGCGGCCTGCAAGGACGTCAACTTCGACGTGCTCGTGTCGGAAGCGACGGCTGAGGCATTGCCGAATTGCGCGCTGCTGGATGCGGGAAGCCTGGGCCTCAAGGGAAAGACGACGCGAACCCGGCTTTTCGCGGTCGCCGGAGACGAGAACCTCGCCGCCTCGCCCGCCTTCGCGGAATTGCGGCTGCTGCATGACCGGCTCGTCTCGGTGCTACGCACGCGCGCGACCTCGAGCCGCAGCATCATCAACGCAGCGAAGCTGAAGTCTGCCGCCCTGGCACCGGGCCTGGTCGGCTTCTACGCCCGGATGTCGCGCCGATCGGAGCATTTCGCCGAAACGCCGGTCGAAGACGCCAAGCGCCCGGCGGAGTGAAACGTGCCGGACCTCAGCCGCAGACGACCGCCCGGCACATCGCCTCGACCTGGGCTCTCGGATCGTTCGCAAAGCTTTGATTTGTCGTTGGTTTAGCGCCGGCCCGCTTGTGCCTAGCGACAGGTCGTTGCCGACGCATCGTGAACGCTGCGCCGAAAGCGTTGGCAAACGACAGGCCGTCAGCGGCGCACACGGTCGGCGCTCAATTCTGGCTTTGGGTCTGGCTCTGGCTTTGGCTCTGTTCCTGGCGCTGCGTTCCACCGCCCTGTTGCGACTGTTCCTGCCGCTGTTCCTGTTCCTGGCGTTGGCTGCCCTGGCCCTGCCCTTGTTCCTGCTCCTGCCGCTGGGACTGTTCCTGCCGTTGGCTACCCTGTCCTTGTCCCTGTTCCTGGCGCTGCTCCTGCCGCTGCCGCTGGCTCTGTCCGCTCTGCTGCTGCCGCTGCCTTTGTTCCTGGCGCTGCGTCCTGGGTATCAGCGGTATTGGTTGACGCTGCTCGACGGCGGGGGGTTGCACAGTTTGCGGTTGGCGTTCGAGATCCTCCTGGAACACCGCCGCAAGGCTGCAGCCACCCCCCGCCCAGCCCAGCGCTCCGGACAGTCGTTGCCCACCGGAGAGGAAAGGAAGGGCTTGCGCATTGCCTAGTGATTTCAATGTATTGCGACTGACTCTTCTCGGATCGCTGATGCCGCCGCCAGGTTTGGCGACGACGCAGTCGCAACGCTGCGTCAATTGCCGGCAGCCGCCGGCGCCACAGAAGCTTGCGGCGCCGCTGAGCAGCACGACGGCGGTGGTGCCGTCGCGGCCGACATAAAAATCGAAGGCGGTGCCGCGAACGCCGATCGTGCCGGCCGGCGTGACGATTTGATAGGCGGAGTGCCCGGACTTGCCGCTGATCCAGCGGAACGTGCCCTTCGCGGCCATG
>Ga0209025_1004843_pt1 | contig 11364 bp, 14 predicted proteins | sample AraplaMF_Col_mLB_FD_184256 | JGI IMG/M metagenome (GOLD analysis project Ga0209025, IMG submission 184256) | Arabidopsis root microbial communities from the University of North Carolina, USA - plate scrape MF_Col_mLB (SPAdes) (version 2) | ecosystem: Host-associated > Plants > Roots > Endosphere... | reverse complement strand
TAGGGGTTGGTGCTTCTCATCGTGTAAAAGGTGTAAAATGGGGAACTGCAAAACGCATGTTAATTACTTGGGTTATCACACTTCCTATTTCAGCTTCTTTAGCTGCTTTATTTTACTCTTTATTACACTTAATCTTTTAATTAAAAGTCGTCTTCCTTATTTTTCTAGGAAGACGACTTTTTTGTGAACAAAGCTTTTTCTCATGAAAAAGCGTGTATAATAATTGGTGGATAAGTTATATAGAGGAGTTGGCAATTTTGGAATACATCATGTTACTTTTCATCGGGCTAATCGCCGGGACAGTCGGAAGTCTAGTCGGGCTTGGTGGCGGAATTATTATTGTTCCGTTACTAATCGGATTACACAGCCTATCACCACAACTTGCAGTAGGGACTTCAATGGTAACAGTCGTTTTTACAGGACTATCTTCCACCCTTACTTATATGAAGCATAAACGAGTAGATTACAAAAGTGGACTTATTTTATTTATCGGGAGTGGCCCTGGTGGCATCATTGGCTCGTGGGCAAATAAATTTTTAAACCAAGATACATTTTCTTTATATTTTGGGATTTTTCTTATTTTTGTCTCCATTCTTCTTATGTTACGAGACAAATTAACCCCCCTTTCTTTATCAAATATGACGGTAATTAAGCGTTCTTTTACAGATAACGAAGGAAACACTGTACACTATCAATTCCCACCGCTTCTCGCTATCTTTATCGCCTTTATAGTTGGGTTTATATCTGGGTTATTTGGAATTGGTGGCGGTGCCTTACTTGTTCCAGCAATGATGCTACTTTTTGCATTCCCAGCACACATTGCTGTAGCAACTTCGATGTTTATCGTATTTCTATCAGCAATTGTAAGTTCGGCAACTCACATCTCTCTTGGAAATGTCAGCTGGATTTACGCATTAATTCTTATTCCAGGTGCATGGATCGGCGGAAAAATCGGGGCGTATATTAATACAAAATTAAGTGGTAAAGCCGTAATTAATTTATTACGTATCACATTAATTATTCTCGGAACTAGATTAATTATTACTTCTTTTCTATAACGCGTTCTTTTTAGAATGCGTTTTTTCTTATACACATGAATATAAAAATCCTCCTAAGAGAACAAATAAAATGAAACAAACACATAATAGCATGTAATTAGAAATATGTACTTTCTTCACGTTGACCACTCCTATAACTGCGACTGTTATCTTTATGATAGCGAAAAAATAGTTTACTTGCAGTTACAAAGTGCTAACAATGCAAAATCATTTATTACAAATTTTATCCTTATATTTCATTTCTTTGTATATTCTATCGATTTAATAAAAAAAGATGTCATATTGACATCTTTTTTAATGAAGAAGTGACCATCCCATAAAATCCTCATGTACTTGGCACGCCCTCTTATCGTTTCGATCATATAATTCAGCATAACTATCTGTTTCTTCATCATAAGCCATCGTATAAATAATTTGGCCGTCTACTTCAACGGATAACACGACTCCACCCTTCATCTCTTCTACATGAATGATAGCATTCGCCGGAATTCTCATATCCGTCATTTTTATCGCATCTAACAATATACTAAACCCCCTACAGCGTATTCATTGCTAGTACTATTACACACTAAATAGTATACTACTGTAATAGCATATATTTCGTCAATGAAATTGCTGTTTAAAAACATATTGTCTGTATACATATACGCTAAAATAAAAGTAATAGAAATGTTTAAATGGGGGGCTAACATTGATTTTACACAAAGGAGATGTACTATTCCGTCAAGGCGAGGACGGTCCTTTATATTTTATAAAAACAGGTTTATTAAAAGTAGTAAGAATAGAAGAAGATGGAACACCTTTTCTATTCAACATTATCGTTCCAGGAGAAACGATACCTCATCATTCTTTAATTTCACCGAAGGAATATCACGGTACAGCAATCGCTTTAATGAAAACAGAAGTTGAACTTATAAGTAGTAATGAGTGGTACGATCAACTTCAAGCGAATCCTGCATCATATGCAAATATCGCCATGCAATTACAATCAAAATTAAGAATGATGCAGCAGCGTATCGATCAATTGACGACCGTCTCGCCAAAAGAACGTCTTCATCGCTTACAAGAATGGTTCACACTATATTTAGGTGACATTCCTATATATGAAATATTAACGCAAACTGAAATTGGTCAACTCATCGGTATACGCCGTGAAACGGTAAATCGGCTATTACGAGAACAAATAAAAAACGAGGTAAAATAAATACCTCGTTTTTTTGCTTATTCAAACTACATCTATTGTAAGCTTGCTGCCGGACCGAAAAATTCATAATGAATATGCTCTTGTTTCACCCCTAAATTAGTTAGTGCAGCATTTATATGTTTCATAAATGGTACGGGACCACAGAAATAAAATTCTGCTTCTGTTGTCGGAATAATCGTTTGCAACCATTCAGCGTCAATGAAACCTTCTTTATCAAAGTTTTTCATTTCCAAATCTTTTTCAGTCGGTGCCGAATAGCAAGTGTATGCTTTAACTTGTTCGTATTCATTATCTACTGTCTCAACGTGTTCTTTCATTGCATGTGTATTGCTATTTATCGCTGCATGAACAAAACATACATTACGTTTTGAATGTTGTTCAATTAACGTATTTAGCATACTCATCATTGGTGTAATACCTACTCCACCACTAATTAGTACAACTGGTAATGTTGAATCCATATTTAATACGAAATCTCCTGCAGGTGCACTTACTGGTAATATATCGCCTTCTTTTACATGATCATGTAAGTAGTTAGATACTTTACCATCCGGTGTATCTACACCTTTTTCTTTCTTTACACTAATACGATAATATTCTTTTCCAGGGGCATCTGATAAGCTATATTGACGATTATGTGTATATGTTTCACCTTCAATATTTATTTGAACCGTTACATATTGTCCTGGGATGAATGAAGAAACTTTCCCTCCATCTTCAGGTTTCAAATAAAATGATGTAATAACATCGCTTTCCTTCACTTTTTTAACAACTACAAAGTTACGGAAATCCTTCCATCCGCCCTCTTTATGTGCCGCTTCTTCATACATCTCTGCTTCAATGCTAATGAATGCATCAGCGATGACACCGTAAGCTTCTCCCCATGCGTTTAACACTTCATCAGGTGCACCTGCGACCTCTTTAATTGCACGTAGTAAACATGTACCTACAATCGGATAATGCTCTGCTTTAATACCTAAACTTCTATGCTTATGACCAATTTGTTTTACAACCGGAATAATAACTTCTAAATTATCAATATACGTTGCAGCTGCATAAACAGCATTCGCTAACGCTTGTTGTTGTCTTCCCTTTTTCTGATTTGTATGGTTGAAAATATTCAATAACTCCGGATGTTCCGAAAATAAAATTTCATAAAATCTCGTTGTAATTTCAACGCCTTTTTCTTGTAATAATGGTACTGTTGACTTTACGATTTCAATTGTTTTTTCACTTAACATTGTATCCCACTCCTCTATTTCCTTAACTGTTTTTAGTTTAACTGAATTGTATAATACAGATTGTGATTTTAATCACTATTAACACGGTGTTTTTGTGAAAAATATATGAACATTGTACGTACAAAAGAAAATAAGCCAACTAGAATTCTAGCTAGCTTATTATTTAGACTGAATAGCTTGTTCAATTACTCTTATATCTTTCCCACCTCCAAATTCTGTATACCCCCAGATGTTCGTTTCACCCCTATATTTATTTACGATAATATCTAAGTCATGATATACACGATGTGCGTAAACTACATACTCAATATTTTGAAATTCCACACCTTTTTTTGCAATTTCATAGCTTCTATTTACATCTCGTTTTATTTTTTCATTCTTTATTTCTGTATGTATTTTTTTAAAAGACGATTCTTGTTGTTGAAACCATTTTTTTAATTGGCTCCAGTCCCCTTCTGTATAATTTTCTGCTTTACCATAATTTAAGAAATTATTATAGCTTTCATGTGTCATACGAATAAAATCTAGCACTTTTGTCTCTTCTTGCACATCTTCTTCTATTTGAGCTATCGTATTTACCTTAGCAGGCTTATTCGCATAATGTAACAACACTTTCATAAGACTATAGCTCGCAATGATCATTACAATAATAATCCCGAATACACTTAATAATTTCTTCATATACAGAACTCCTTCTCTATTAAAGATATTACAATGTATGACTATACTTGTAACATTCTCTCGTAGAAATCTAATTCCTGTATAAATTCGTCTTATCATTTCGACAATTTTTTTCTATGCATTTCTCGTCGGCAAATGCTCTTGTAAAACAACATATCCTTCATAAGCTGCGTAACCGAGTATAGCCATTAATCCGATATAACAAGCAAATACTGTCCATTTCGTTTTCGTATCCACTTTGTAATAGTTTTCCTGTTGTCTCTTGTCTGCATCCCATTCCTGTAATTTTCTTTCTGACATTTCAAATGCTTCTCTTATATGAATTGTATGTGTTTCTTTTTCATCTTCATATGGGACGTAATCAAGTGGCTCAAACTTTGGTAAAAGATACTCTAACACTTCAAGCTTTTGAAGTTCTCCTGTTTTTAATTCTTTCTCTCGTTCTTTTTGCCTTAATACATTTATTTCATGTTGCATCATATATATATTTCGATGTACTGCACCAGTTTCTTTTAACTCCTCTTCAAGCCTTGCAACATATTCTTTCATTCCATCAATTCTATATCCTAATTCCTTAATTGGCCCATCTCTCTTTATTACTCTATATAATTCCATACAGCCGATAATAACAATAAACCCTCCCAAAATACTTTTAAAGTAAATAGAATAACCGAGTAATACAATAAGGCCCGCTCCCCAAACCTTTGTACTTACAACTGAAATAATTCGCCCACCATCTAATGGAGAAACTGGAATCAAGTTAAAGAAGTTAATCATACTTCCAAGTAAAATAATTAATGCCCAAAATGGCTCTTTCGTTACTATATAAAGTGGAATTGCCGGTAAAAATGACAACAACCCGAAAAGAGGTCCCATAAAGGCGATGTAAGCTTCATCTTTTGCATTTTTCGGCATCTCTTTCATCCCAATAAGAGCACCCATAAATGGAATAAATATTGCTGGCGATGTTGGTATACCTTTTCTTTTCGCAGCCCATAAATGGCCCATTTCATGAATAAATAACAAATAAATGAGCGCTACCCCAAATTTCCAACCATATATAACTGCGTATGCACCAAGTGATAGAAACATACTAAATACCGTTGAAAACTTTGCTAATTTAAAAATTGCAAATACCCACTTTAACTTAGAAAGTAAAAATAGCCCTATTGCAACAATAATTCCCCATAATCCTTTTTTATTATTTTTCATATTCCTCTCCTTTATCTCTCATGAATGAATCATATTATCAAAGCTTGTTCTTTTCTCTATTATGACATATTTTTTTCTATTGTTAGAAATAATGTTTATATAATCCATTTTTAGCCAAAAATATAAATAAAAGGAGGTGCATACAAATGAATTTACAATCACTTATAATAGGCGCTCTATCGTTTTTAGCTTCAACTCTTATTTTTTATACCGTTAGTTACGTATTATTATTAGATTTGTTGCCGAATCACGTATTTATTGCTCTTATCATCCTGTCCGCCCTTATGATTTCTTGTCTTATTACACGAAAATCAATGAATGAGCCATCTGCAAAAGCAAAGTAATAGAGAGGGGATTTTCCCCTCTCTATTATCATTTCCTAGGAAAGGTCATCTAGACTTTACGAATTGACATTCCCCCTGATCCATAAGGGCTAATTGAAGTTTCAATTTATCCCGCTTTAACGGGCAGTAAGACCCCCACCTCAAAATTCAGCGAAAGCAAAGAAGTTAGGTGGGGGGATCAACTGCCCATAAAAGTCCGATTGGTTCAACTAATAATCAGTGGGGGATGAAGACAACCCCCACTGATTAAAGTTTCACTTTATCTTTGTAAATCCATTTTTTCACCATAATCTTTCACAATTTGAATGATATTTTGAAATACACCTATTTTCTCTTTTTTACTATTTAATATTTTCAAATCATAATTTTCATAATATGTTTCTAATGCCTTTAATTGTGATTCTGAAGCACCTTTTACCTGCACAGTAGCATGTAATTCATACTGTTTATACCCTTCCTTTACCTTTTCACCTAAAATTTCTTCACTCTCTTTTGCTCCAATTAATTTTTGAACTTTTTCCGGATAAATGACTTGCAAATAATACTCTCGTTCCTTCTCTAACTTGTTGTATAGTGATTGTGAAATCGTATACCGTACCGTATAATTCACTTTTTGATCTCCTGCTTTAATATGAAACGCGGTAATCTGCAAATCTTTTTTTGTTACTTCCGTTAAAGGACCTACCTGCTTCTCATCTTCTTTTTGTTCTGAAACATTTGGAAATATAGCCAAAAGCTTTTCCGTATCTTTTTTATTCAGCATATACATAGCTTTCTTATGTTGTACCCAACCTCGTCTGTCTTCTCCTCTTAGCCATGCATAATACGTTTCTTTCTTTCCATCTCTATTAATTTGTATTTCATATTCAGGTTCACCAAAGCTCCCTGTTATTTCTTGTTTCTCCGCTTTCTCCATAATGTCTATTACTAACTTCGCTTCTGATTCCTGTAACTTTTTCTCTTTATGTTTTTTTGGTATAACAGTTACCCCTATTGTTTCTTCCACTTCATTCACCGTCTCTTCTACTTTTTCTGTTTCTTTTTTTGGCTCAGTTTGACTACAAGATGCTAGTAACATAGCAAGTACTAACAATACATATTTCCTTTTCAATTTAATCCTCCCTTTACAATAAGAAATCCTTATAATCTTCATACAAAAAACAAAAACGTGACACACTATAAAATACGCTATACTAAGCATTGAAAGGAGGTCTTTTTCATGTCTATTAATTTTCACGATGCAAACAATAAATACACATACGCACAGCGAAACGCCCATATTTCTTGGGGAGAAATGATAAAAAGTATTACAAATATACAAAACAAGCAAATAATTGATATCGGCTGTGGTGGCGGAATTTATACGAAAGAACTTGCTCTTATGGGAGCAAAAAGTGTTGTTGGGCTGGATTTTTCAAAAGAAATATTACAAGCTGCAAAAGAAAATTGTAGCGCTTTTTCAAACATTTCATTCATTCACGGCGATGCACATAGCACCCCTTATCCTAATGATACATTCGACATTGTTATTTCGCGCGCAGTTATTCATCATTTACACGACATTCCTACATTTCTACGTGAAGCTTCTCGTATATTAAAGAAAAACGGTGTACTTATTGTACAAGACCGGACCATTGAAGATTGCATAATTCCTGGAAGCCCTGAACACATCCGTGGATATTTTTTCTCTATCTTTCCAAAACTCATTGATATTGAATCCAAAAGACGTCCAAAAACCAACACGGTACAACAAGAATTACAAAAATATTTTCTTCACGTATTCCCCGCTCAAACACAATGGGAAGTACGAAAAATACATGATTCTGTAGAGGCATTGCTACAAGATTTATCACCTCGAACAGGTCGATCCATTCTATACGAATTAACAGATTATGAACTTTCTCAACTTCTACACCAAGTACAGACTGCCTTACAAAACGTATCTCCTATTATCGAAAGAGATCGATGGACAATTTGGAGCGCCATGAAATTGTAAGGAAGGAAGCCTCACAAAATAATGTGAGGCTTCCTTCTTTCATAATCTAATTTTGCAACACTCTTGATACCCTCCACTTCTGGCCTGTGCACTTCCACACTTCGGACATACTAAATATCTAGACTGATTTGTCAACAAACTACCTTTTTGAAAGAGTAAAACTTCTGCTTGTTTAAACGAACGCGAATAATATAACCACATAAAACCAATTATAGCAATAATGCCAAATAATACTCCCATCGCAAGCATTTCAGTCACCTCTTTTGGTTTGTTCTTTCCAGCAAGTGGATTGTTGTATTATTCTCTGTAAATTCAAATAATACCTTCTTTACTCCTATAAATATCAACTTTCTCCACAAACTTTACAATTCTCTACAAAATTTCACTCCCCTTTTACAATTCACCATTCCTTTTACTACAACAAATATCACATTCGATATTTCTGGATATAAAGATATCTTTCGAAAAAATATTGACTTTCAAAAAAAAACATGTAACAATACTGTCAGAATACTTGAATAAAAATTCATTGACGAGAACGAGTACGTTATAGGACTGTCCCCCAGAGAGTTGGCGATTTGCTGAAAGCCAACGTTCAGTGCGTAGCCGAAAATCATCTCCGAGAAGTAGAACCGAATGTTACAGTAAGTTCTTACCGGCTGTCCCCCGTTACAAGGAACACGTATCATGTTGTACGTTGTAAAGCCGTATACATATAGACTCATTTCTACATGTATAAATTAGGGTGGTATCGCGGGTAAATATAACTCGTCCCTTTCTTTAGGGACGAGTTTTTTGTGTTCTTACAAATGAATTTAAAAAAGGAGGAAAAACAATGAACACTGTATCAAAAAAACACATTTTTTTCACGGGTCTTATGCTATTTTCTTTATTTTTTGGGGCAGGTAATTTAATTTTCCCTCCCATGCTTGGACAAAATGCAGGTGAAAATTTTTGGCCGGCAATGATTGGATTTTTACTAACAGGAGTCGGTTTACCATTATTAACTGTTATTGCAATTTCTTTATCAGGAAACGGTATGCAACAACTCGCAAGTCATGTTCACCCATTATTCGGAATTTTCTTTACTGTAGTTGTATACATCGCAATCGGTCCTTCTATGGGAATTCCACGTGTTGCGAATGTCGCTTATGAAATGGGCGTTAGTTCCTTCTTACCAGAAACAATTCGCTCTAGTAACCTAGCACTATTTTTATACACTGTCTTCTTCTTCGCTATCGTATTTTGGCTTAGTTTAAATCCATCCAAACTTGTCGATCGCATCGGAAATATATTAACACCTATTTTATTACTTTCTATTTTCTTATTATTTGTTAAAAGTGTATTTACACCACTCGGGCAATCCGGACCAGCAATGCAAGAGTATCAAACTTCTCCAATCTTCAAAGGCTTTATGGAAGGATACTTAACGATGGATACCATTTCTGCACTTGCATTTGGAATTATCGTTGTAAATGCCATTCGCTCTAAAGGTGTAAAGGATCGTAAATCCATTGCCATCGCAACAGCGAAAGCAGGACTTATTGCCGCTACTGGTCTCGTACTTGTATATGGTGCACTTGGCTGGCTCGGTGCAACTAGCGTCTCTCTCGGATATGCAAAAAATGGAGGACAATTACTTACTGTTATCGTACAACAATTATTCGGTCCATACGGTTTACTTCTATTATCTCTTATCGTTACACTCGCTTGCTTAACGACATGTGTTGGACTTGTATCTGCATGTAGTCAGTATTTCTCAACCTTATTGACTACATTTTCATACAAAATATTCGCGAGCATCATTTGTGCATTAGGATTATTAGTTGCCAACTTAGGATTAACAAAAATTATCGCCATCTCTGTTCCAATTCTACTTGTTGTATATCCAATTGCAATTGTACTTGTTCTACTATCATTACTTCATAAATATTTCGGTGGATATCGCTCTGTTTATGTAGGTGCTTTAATTGGAGCAGCAATCGTAAGCGTATTTGATGGATTAAAACAAGGTGGTATTTCAGTTTCATTTATCACACCATATTTTGAACTTATCCCTTTATATAAGGAAGGAATAGGTTGGCTCATACCAGCATTAGCCGGAGCTCTTATTGGCCTTATAATCGCTAAGTCAAGTGGTGCGAAAAGAGTGCCCTTACTAACCGAATCTCATGAAGTAAAAGCATCCTAAAAAAACTCCCTTTCGGGAGTTTTTTTACATTTGAAAAGCAGTATGGTTAAAACTGCTTATTTTATAAGCTTTCGTATAATAGTCGATATTTGTATCCACTGTTTCTACTTTGACAACATCGTAGCAATCTTCTTGTTTCACTAAAAATAAATAGTACTCTTCTGTCGCCTCAACAATTGCAATTTTATCGGTTTCTACATTATATTGTTCACAAAGCGATTGCAATGCGTTCACATAATCCCCTAATTTTTTAGACTTATCCATGCCAAATATAGTTTGAACTAACATATACATTCTCCCCTTTGTATGTACTGTTAACAACTTAATGATAACGCTTACATTAATTAACGTCAATAAAAAGATTTGGCGCAAACTAATAAGCAGCGGGATCCCCCTACTGCTTAAAGTTTCACTTTATCATTTCGTCAATTGGTGTCTAAACGCATAAATAACCGCCTGCGTCCGATCACTTACATTTAGCTTATTTAATATATTACTTACATGTGTCTTTACTGTTTTGAGGGCAATAAACAATTCGTCTGCAATCTCTTGATTACTTTTCCCCTCTGCAATTAATAACAAAATTTCAGACTCTCTTTCTGTTAGGTCCTCATGCAAAGGTTGTTCTTTCTTCTGACGCATACGAGACATCATTTTACCAGTAACTTTTGGTTCTAATACCGTTTCTCCATCATAAGTAGCTCGTACAGCGTCTGCTATATCACTCGCTCTTGATGTTTTTAATAAATAACTAGTCGCTCCCGCCTCAATAACAGGATACAATTTCTCATCATCTAAAAAGCTCGTTACAACTACAATTTTCGCTTCTGGCCATTCCTGAATAATAGCACGTGTTGCTTCAACCCCATCCATCTCGTCCATGACAAGATCCATCAAAATAATATCCGGTCTTAATTGCAAAGCTAACTCTGAACCTTTTCTTCCATTTTCAGCTTCTCCAACTACTTCAATATCTGGCTGCGTTGATAAATATGCTGATACACCCATTCGAACCATTTCATGATCATCCACTAGTAATACCTTTATCATGACTCTCCCCCTCTCTCAATCATAATCGGTACTTTCACTTCTATTTGTGTACCTTTATTTGGAAAACTAAGTACTTTTAATGTACCACCAATTTCATGAACTCGCTCTTGCATTGATCTTAAACCATACGAACCAGCCTTATTAACCCCTACTTTAAAACCGACACCATCATCAATAATTTTCAATATTGCATATTGCTCAATTTTGCGTAGACGTACTTCCGTTTTCTTTGCCTTCGCATGCCGTAAAGTATTAGACAGCGCCTCTTGTACAATACGGAATAAATGATCTTCTACACCTTTTTTTAATTGAATTGGTTCAATTAACCATTCAATTTTCATATGTTGCTTTCTAGACAGTTCTGTTAATAATTCTTCTATACCCTCT